>Ga0247727_10002001_pt1 | contig 47156 bp, 41 predicted proteins | sample WisWelCaveWW1625_FD_202498 | JGI IMG/M metagenome (GOLD analysis project Ga0247727, IMG submission 202498) | Biofilm microbial communities from Wishing Well Cave, Virginia, United States - WW16-25 | ecosystem: Environmental > Aquatic > Deep subsurface > Groundwater > Cave microbial mat | place...
GATTGTTATCAAAGTCTTTTGTATGTCGAACAGACTGACTTTGCACTCCGAAACTTAAATTTAAGAAATTTTCAGGTAATGGTCAACGACAGTTTCGTGTTCCAATCGTCGTGGCCGGATAATTCAATTTTCCAGTTTGGAAAAACCACCGAGCTTTGATAAACGCGGTCGAAGCCCGCTTCCGATTGCGACACCGTTTCAATCGGAAAACGCCAGATCGCGTGAGCCAGCGGCGCGGTGAGCGTAATTTTCAATCCCAGCCAGTCGTCGAGCAATTCCACGCTTTCAACACTGGCGACAGCGCCAATGCTGCTCAGAGTGCAGTCGGCCACCTCGCGGCCGGAAAAATGATAGCGCCGGTTCGCTTCCTTTCCCGCTAATAGGGCAAACACAAACTCCATCCCGAAATGTAGCGACAGCGGCTCGTGGTGCAGATTTTTAATGGCATACGCCAACTCAATTTTAGGCAAATGCGGATCGAAAGTCAACGACTTTTGAATCTCTAGCGGCCGCGCGATTTTATTGATCCAAATAGAGCCGCGCCGCGAGAGCGTGACGCGATGTTTGTCCGGCTCGACTTTCGTTTCGTAAGGTTGATCAACGAAATCACCCTGTTCGCCATAATGCGCCGAGGCAAATTTTTCCACCGTCGTGTCCGGCGGTAAAATATGATCGACCAGCGCGACACGGCGATACCAATCATAAAACAAAGAATTTTCCGGAGAGACGGTGGGCTGCGGCAAATGTTGCAGCTTGCGATGATACGCTTCTTCGCGCCGCGACATCGTATCGCTGAGATTGATGGCTTTCGGTTTGTAATCCAGCTCGAAGATCGAACCGCCGATTTGCGGTTTCAAATAAACATTCAAACTCGGCGTCGAGACCAAAATTTCTTCGGCGCCGTCGGCGTCGATATCCTGTTGCGAAATATTCACCCAGCCACTCTGACGCTGCGCCGGAGGATGTTCGAGTTCGTCAACGATGGCTTCGGCCCGCAGCATTTCGTGATAATTGGCATAACGCAAATTGTTGAGATACGCGCCGCCGAACACGCCGTGCCAGTACGGGCAATTGCATTGGCTTGCCCACAGATGATCCTGCGCTTCTTGTAATTTAGCCGCCTCGCCTTTGCCGCGAAGTTGATGCAGCCGGCGGCTAACCATCAACATCTTCTTGTGCATGTTGTTGATCTCGGGATATTTCGCCATGAAATTGCGCCAAAAGCCGCCGCGCACGAAATCTTTGTACGGCTCGAACATATTGGCGTTACGCAGTTTGTTTTCAAACTCTTCGTAACGATGAATCGTCGCGCACGGCATCGCCCATTCCATCATCTCGCGATAACTCGCCGTCGGCAAATAAACGCGATCCACCGGCCGGAATTTTTGCAACACTTCGGAGAAATGCAGAGTATTGATCCAATCGTGATTCTCTTTGAGCAACGTGAAAAAACGGTCGAGCCATTTCTCTTCGTAATTGTGTTTGTAGCTGCCTGGCCACACGCCAAATTTCTCGCCGTCGTCCGCGAAGACGACAACGCGATTACCGTCTTCGCTTGCCAGACTGCGCAGATAGTCGATTGTCACTTGTGGCTCTTCATAAGGAATGGAATAACGCAATCGTTCGGCAATAGGAAAGAGATTGACCGTGTGTCCCAATTCTTCGGTGACGAAATAACCCAACAACTTTTCCGGCGGCAAACCCGCGGCGCGGAAATGCGAATCATCGAGCACGACGTATTTGACGCTAGCCTGCGCCAGCGGCTTCGGCAAATGCGGCTCCCAGATGCGCTCCGCCAGCCACATTCCTTTGGCGTCGTAGCCCGTATGGTGTTTGACAAATTTCGTCAGCTTGTCGATTTGCCCCAATTTATCTTCATCCGGAATCACCGCGAGAATCGGCTCATAAAACGCGCCGGTCATCATTTCGATCTGGCCGGCTTCCACCAACTTGCGCAAGCGCGGAATATAATCCGGTTTGTGGTTCTTAATCCACTCAAACAAAATGCCGGTGCAATGCAGCGCCAGCCGCACGTGCGCATGTTTTTCGAGAAGCTCCAGAAACGGCAAATACGATTTCTGATACGCTTCCTCAAAAACAAAATTAAAATTTCCCACCGGCTGGTGGTTGTGAATGCCGAGGCAGAGGTTGATGCGGTTCACTTTTTCTTCTCTTCCTTTCCTTTTCACTTTTCGATTTCAACTGCGGCGCTGTCATTCCGTTGGAATCTTTTTTCTTGTTGATGATGACTATCGTGGCGCCTTCGGCATATTTCTTGGCGTATTTATTCGGGCGAGAATCGGAAAAATCATATTCCTCTCGCATTTCCCATTCTTCAGTCTTGGGAACGAAGTTTTTCTTCATATTTAAAAAGTATGATCTGGTTAGAAAAATACTCAGAACTAAATCTAACAATTTTCATCTGAAAAGCAACGGGCAAAAATTAAAAAGGCGGCTATCGAAGCCGCCTTTCTATAAAAACAGAATGTGACAACACCTTATCGCACCAGTGTCATTTTCTTTCGCTCAACTTTATTGCCAGCCACCAGCTCGTAGAAATAAACGCCGCTCGCCACAGTTTTGCCCTGCTGATCGCGCCCATCCCAGAGCATTGTCTGCGCGCCGGCGGGAAGTTCACCTTCCACTAATGTCCGCACAAGTTTCCCGTTGAGATCAAAGATGAGCAGCCGAACTTTCTGGCGTTCGCGCAAGTGAAAACGGATGATTGTCGTCGGGTTAAACGGATTCGGATAATTTTGCGCCAAAGTTAAGTTAGTAGAAGACACATCTGTTTGTGAGTTTATAGTGATTGACTTCTCGTCCAAGTTATTGTTCTGTGAAGTTGCCCCAGGATGTCGTTGATGCCTTTGCAGGAGTTTGCCGAATAAGTTTACCTGTTCAGTTGCAGCCGCATCACCGTTTTCTGCCATCGCTCGCAGTTGCGCGAGAATGTTTTGTGCAGCCATCAAATCATTGTTTCGCAACAAGTGAATCATGCCGGTGTTGCTTAGAAGCTCGGCTTTATGAAGCAGATTGCTTTGGCCGTATGTCGCCAAATCCGCAATGGCTTTGGAGACGTTTTGCTCGGCCAGATTTTTTTCAACTAAAGTGAGAGCTAAATATTTGCGAATGGAAGGTTCCACGGCTGATGAATTGGCATAGTCAGCCAGTATCTTATAATCCACGGTCGGCACAAGGCTATCCTGCAGTTCACGCCATAATTCGGTAATCACCTCAGCGGCCTCGGCCCAGTCGCCTTTTGCCAGGCCAGTTGTCATCGCTATTAAAAATTTCGCCGACCACGCTGCCGGGTCAAACCCAGAGATGATCGTACCGTTTTGCGCTAGGATTGGGTTTGCTACTCGTGCCATAATTGGCATCTCATACACGACAATGTCGTCTTGCCGTCGGATGATAAGAGAAGGATCGTAAGTGTCGGCATAACCCCAGCCAACAGGGCTTGGCACAGTGGTTAAATTGGGTGAATTATCAACATTGCCGGAAATATCATTTTGCTGCCCAGCCCAATAACACCTTTCAGCCCGCAATTGGCCGCTCCCAGACTGCACGGCTTGAAAGCCGCCATTGTCTTGAATCTGGTTGTTACCGTACTCGTTGACAATATCTTTCCCAAAGACCGGCGAGCTGGATGAAGAATAAATACCATCAACCGCGTTCGCGACGATTTTGTTACGGCCTTTATTATTGCCTGAGCCATAAGCAATCAAATTGCTGCTGTTGCTGCTATAGACGCCGCTACCCTGACCAATCATCGTTACAGTATTGCGATGCACTTCGGCAAGGCTGTTAAACTCGAACGCTATTCCATATCCACTGCCACGAACATAATTAAATTCCACATAGGCCGAGGCGCTGCCATTGCCATAAATTCCGCTTCCGTTAGGATCATTGTTCTCAATGCGGTTTCCAGCGATATGCGGTTTGGCGTAGTTCGAAATGTAAATGCCGTCCCAACTATTGTCATGAATATGGTTGCTGCTGATGATCGGATGCACGCTTGCGCCCGAATAGCCGTTGCCGAGGACATCAATGCCGTCACCTGAGTTGTTGCTAATGCGACACTTGTCGATGGTGACATTGTTGGTGTTGCCCGTGTAATTAATTTTGATACCATTTGTCGCATATTGGACATTGCAACGGCGCAGCGTGCTGATGTTCGTACTGCTGCCGGAATTGATAGTGATGCCGTTCCACTTGCCAGGCGAAACGGGTGCAGCACCGGCAAATACTATCCGTTGATTCGGATCATTGCTGATCATTTTCTATCGAATGTCTGGCTCCTTGAAGATGGCCGATCTCATGGGCGAATGACCATTGATTTGCGGCAGCCGCACAGTCATAAGCAACAACACAAAAGGCTTCGTTGGAAATTGCTTCTACTGTAAAGGCTTCTCCACACGTTCCAATCAAACTTTGATTTCCGGCAATTAATACGGCTATGTCTGCACCATAAATCCCGCGAAGATCGTGAATTTCATCCATATATCCATCGGAGGGGTTTTGAAAACGCGCTAAAGCCGTGAGGCGATATATTTGATAATTACATTCATCTGTGAAAGGAGGTTCTGTGGCGTTAGATTCTGTGTAACTCACTTCGACAGTACGGGCAGAATCCAATTGCATTGGAATGTTACCGCTATTTATATAAGATTGATTTGCTGCCGCAATTGCATTAGCGATCAAAGCCCTTATGCCGTTTGTTCCACCGGCTCCGTTCTTTGCCGCGGTTGTATAGGCGACGAAAACCTTAAGCGTCGTAATTGTGTTAACTCGATTAAGTACACTGATATTACCTTTTTGAGAGTGAATCGATTTATTTTTTAAGAAAGTGGTCCTCGTGTTAATTTGCGATGTATCCTGAATTCCTTCTCCTAAAGGAGCTATAAATTGAACTTTTTGAGCCCTGTTGGAATTGCCACATGGTGCGTATTTATCCGGGTCTACCTTAGTGATGACATGAAGTCCATCTCCCAACGATTGTAGATTATACGATTCGTGATCTATGCTCACAAATCCAACGACGGCTTCTTGGCAAACCGACAAAATTGTAGTGCCAAATTTCTCTGGAATACTTCCATACCACGTAAAAACATTGGTATTGCTCAATCCAATTTTTTCTTTTACAGCAATAAAATTCTCATTTGAGAACAAGTTAATATTGATTGAACTTTCATCAACAAGATAAGCAGTATTTACTTTTACAAGTCTTAGGCCAAGTGTGGCGTCATTTTGCCGCAGCGTATTAAGTATATTTTCTTGGTTTGGCGATAGTTTGACATTTTTAAGATCAACTTCGGTAAACAGATCTTTTTGTCGCGGTATTTGTGAAAACATGAGGCTTGGCATGATGAAAAAATAAATAAATGCCAATGTGCTCAATATCCCCTTGTATAAGAAAGTTTGAGTTGAAGTAACCATTTTCAGCCTCCTTGCTGTTTGCATAATCAATACAAATCGTTTAATATATGATCGGGTTAATTTATAGCGATGCCTTGCCGCTTTATTGAGTCGTAGAACTTACGGTACGAAAAACTCCGCTCTCTCGCGTACCTGCATAGATATAACCGGCGTGATCAATAACGAGACTTAAAACGTCTAAATTCGTTAACCCATCATTAATTTGTCTCCAACTCTTGCCCTTATCTTTTGAGTAAAATACACCAGCAACATCAGCATGAAGAAGAGCACCGCCGCTTCCTGCAAAGATATGCCCATTTGAATTCATGACAATAGATAAAATGCTGGGATTGGTCAATCCAGTAAGTATCCAAGTATCTCCATTATCCGTAGAACGGTAAACCCCGTCTCCATCCACTGCCGTGAAAATTTCCCTGTCAGTAAAACCGATGGCAAGGTTGGAAATAAAAGGTTTAAAGCCAAGTAGTCTAAAGCCGGTATTTATTTGTACCCAGGTCTGCCCATTGTCAATAGAGCGAAAAACGCCAAATCCGGTTCCCGCAAAAATACCCCCCCTTAGAATTTATTGCTAGTGCTCTTGGCCCTATGCTATCTGGAAAATTTGTTCTTATCCATGCGTCGCCGTTATTGATTGAGCGATAAATACCGCCTCTTGTTTCATCGCTTGTAAGGCTGCTTGCAAAGATTTCCCCGTGATTATTGAAAGCGATAGCTTTAAGATTAACCCTGAAGAAACCGGAAGATAAGCTTGTCCAGGTTTTACCGTTATCGTTTGAACGACGTATCGCGCCGCCATTCGCTAAAAAGAATTCTCCAGTTGCATTAATTGCTATTGAGCCTGGGCAAGCTGGCAGGAGAGGGATCCAGCTATCACCACGATCTACTGAGCGGTACATAGGGGCAGCGCAACTTCCTGCAATCACACCTGCTGTCGGATGAGCCGCAAGAGAAAAAATTCTCAAACTGTCGAGCGCCGTTTGCTGCCAGACAATCTCCTTGTCGCTATTGTTCTCTATCGTGTTTTTTTGCTCACAGCTTAAAACGGTCAGGGCGATAACGAGCAATAATAAAAATGCTTGCGAACTTAGTCGATGTTTACTGTGCATGCGCTCACCTCGTATTCGGAATAAATAAAGGGAAAGAAATGACTTGCAATAAGTAATTTACTTTCTTCAGTCGGAAATGACTAAAATTCATGTAATCATAGGCTGATCAAGTTAGAAAACAGCTAGCCATTACCATATAATTTCAAAGAGAAGAGAGAATCCCGATGTAACTCACGATGCGTTTATACCCCTCTTCTTGGCGGCATCTGAATCCGGCTCCAATGTATCCCAGTAACGCGACCAAAATACGAAACAAAAAGGTTGTTGTCAAGACTTGTTGCAAAAATGTAAAAAAAATGTAAAAAGTATTTCGCCACTCCCATTAAACAAAAAAGGCAGGAATATCCTGCCTTTTTATCACCAAGCGATTTTTACGGAAGCTTTACAACTTCACTTCCACCGAAAACCGGTGCGCATTCCCCAGGTCGTTCGCAAACGGCGCGTAGCCATAATCGAGTTGATAGCGACCGAATAAAGTTCCGAAGCCGGCGGCTATACCGCGAGAGTCGCGGCCGATTTGATAGCCGCCGCGCAGCGCGAGCGTTTTGCGGAAGAGAAATTCTGCGCCGGCGCTGTTGCCGTCGCCGCCCTGCAAGAATTGAATATGTTCTGCGGCTAAAGCAAATTGATTTTCACCTTCCGCGAACGGCAAAACATACGCGCCGCCGACGCGCACGAGGGCGGGCAATTCGATTTTCTCTTTTTGCAACGCGTTCGTCGTGCCCAGATTTTGCAGGCTCAAGCCGAGCTTGAAATTTTCAATCGGGGTTTGCCAGATGCCGCCGAGATCGATTGCGAAGCCGTTGGTTGAGTTGAGGTAAATTTTTTCGTAAAGATATTTGGCCGTCACGCCCACCGACAAATTGGGCCGCCACTGTTTGCCGAACGCGACGGCAATGGCAAGATCCTGCGCGTCAAACGTTCCAATCGGCTCGGCGGTGGGTTTGGTGCGCACTTCGATGCCGGGAATGGATTGCGCGATGAGGCCGAAACCGAGCGTGCCGCCAAAACTCGGAAACGTGATAGCGGCAAATTCGTTGTTGATGTCGCCGAGCCAGCGGGAATGCGTGAAAGCGAGTTGCGTTCCGCGAGCCGCAGCGAGGCCGGCGGGATTCCAGTAAATCGCGCTCGGATCATCGGCCAGCGTCGCGTACGCTTCGCCCAGCGCCGCGCCGCGGCTGCCGACGCCGACCTTTAGAAAGGCGAGGCCGGTTTTGCCGGCGGTTTGGGAAAGCAAAGGGCAAACGGCAAACGGCAAAAAGCAAAGGACAGATAGAACAATAAGAATTGACGAAACTTTTGTGATGATAGTTCGCATTTTTATAAAACTCAATTTAAATTCAAAATCAGAACGCCTGACAGCCGTAGGCTTTATATTTTCCCCACGGATTGAAGAACCCTACTGATGAAATGCTTTATCCGTGGGGTTCTTCAATCCGTGGGTTTTTGATCAAAAATTTTCAGACTTTTATTCCTGAGCTTGACAGCGTTGACACCTGAAGGCGTCACGACGAATAATGACAACTTAAAACACAAATGCCCAGCCGAAGACGTGATCGCTGTCAACGTTTTCAGGGTGCGTGACGAAGGCGTAGTGCAACTCGGATTTTTTGCCAAGCAGGCCGAAGCTGTAGCCGGCGCCGAGAGTGGGGCGGCTTTCATTCATGCCGACGCGAATTTGCACGAGGTCGCGATAACTCGCGAGCGCGCCGACATGCAAGACGCCGTCCCGAAATTGGCGTTTTTCATAATCCGCAGCGAGGGTGAGCCACGGCGCAATACGCGAAACGGCAATTCCGGCACTGACGGTTTTCGGGAATTTATCGAAATTCGTGGTGCCGCGTTCGTACACGTCCTGCGTGTTCCAACTGTATTTGAGATTGAGATTTTTCGCGGCGACGCCGAGGCGCACGCCGTCGATAATTTCGAGCAACGCGCCGAGATCAAAACCAAAAGAGGAACTTGAAAGCTTGCCCTGTTCCTGCGTGACGCCGTTGAAGCGATTCATCACGACGCGCAAGCCGATGCCGATTCCGGCGCGCGGATGTGGCTGCAATGCGAAGGATAATCCAAAAGCATTTTCCGCGGTGGAGAGTGAGGCATATTTTTCGCCGTCCGAATCGCGGGCGTCAATCTTGTCTACGCCGGCGTGAATCCAGCTCACGCTCAAGCCGCCGTTCATGGCGCCGCCGGTGGAGTCGGCTTGGGGGCGAATCGGCAAGCCGAGGCTGGCATACGTGAAAAGGCGATCCAGATTGAGCGGGCGATAGGAGAGATTCAATTCGCGGCGCTGCAACATGGCAACGCTGGCAGGGTTGAAGAAGGCGGATTCGTTGCCTTCCACCATTGCCACATAAGCGCGGCCCATCGCTTCGGAACGCGCCGCAACGCCCATCCGCAGAAAGGCGCCGGCATATCCGCCCTGGCCAACAGCGTTGGAAAAAAAGATAAAAAAGAAAAACAGAAAAAATGATTTTACGAATTTCACAACAAACCTCTAAAAATTTACTGACTCAAATAGCCCGCAACGAAATAAAGTAATCAGTATTCGGTTGTCAGTATTCAGTTGGATAAACTGGAAACTGATCACTGAATACTGATCACAGGCTTTAATCCAGCACCATCACCTTGCCCCAAAACGTGCCTTCGCCGGACAAGTCAATGCGATAGAAATAAACGCCGTTGGCGACGATATCGCCGCGGGTGTTGCGGCCGTTCCAGATTTCGGCATATTGGCCGGCGGCGGGACGCTCTTTTTGACTCACGACTTCGGCGACGAGCTCCATCGCGAAATCAAAAACTTTGACGGTAACTTGCGTCGAGCGCGTGGTGTTGTATTGAAAGCGCACGTGGCCGTCGTCGCGAATTTGATTTTGCCGAAAAGGAGAGAAGGGATTGGGATAAGCATACGTGCGCGGCTCGCCGTTTTCGCCGGCTTTTTTAGAGCCGCGCAAAATGTTCCAGGTGCGGCCATTGTCGCTCGTCGAAGCGACGCCATCCGGGCCGCCGGTCCACACGACTCGGTTCAAGGCGCCGACGGCAAAATATTCCGTCGTCAAAAATTGTTCGCCTTTGGCCACATCGACCACCGGCGCAAATTTCGCCCAGGTGCGGCCAAAGTCGTTGGATTTGAACAGGCCGTTGTCGGTGACGACATAGGCGACCGAATCCTCAAAGCCGAAATTGTGCGCAAACTCTTCTTCCAGCGTGATGCGCCAGGTGAAGCCGCCGTCTTCAGTGATTGAAACGGCTTTTTTTTCTTTGGCGTCTTCCGCGTTTACGGTCGCGGCCCAAATGTATTCGCGGCCGCGCCATTTTTGCTGGCCGATTGCGACGACGAAATTTCCAGAGATCGAACGCGTTTGATTTTGCCGCGAAAAGTTCGTCCACGTTTTGCCGCCGTCGAGCGATTTGTTGACGCCGCCCGCAGAGCCGTGCCACAGCACGCCGTCCGCATTGATAATGGAAAACGCGCGATGATTCAAATTTCCCAGCGGGTCAAATAAAAATGTATCCGGCGGCACCACTGTCCAGGTTTTGCCGCGATCAGTAGAACGCTGCAAGCCACCGCCAAAATTCGTTGCCCAGACTTGATTGGCGCGCACGGCAATATCGTACGTGACGTTCTGTACCGGCGTCGGGCCGAATTGTGGCACGTGCGTCCAGGTTTTGCCGTCGTCGAGCGAGTAACTCAAACCGTCGCCGGTTGGCAAAAGTCCGGCGTCTTTGGTGAGCGAATCAAACGCGGCCGCGGCCCAGATAATTGAATCCGTCACGGCAATCGCGGAAATGCCGCCGCGCGGTAAACCGTTGGCGGTGGTGTAAGTCTCCCAGGTTTTGCCGCCGTCCCGCGAGCGCGAAAGGCCTTTGCCGGTTCCGAGCCAGATGTTGCCGCGATGAATGACAATATCGGAAATAGCGTTGGAAAGCAAGCCCGGGATGGGATCGGCTTGCCGGTCAAGCCGCCAACCGTTTTTAAATAAAACCTGTGCCGGCGCCGCGGAAAAAATTCCGCCCGCCAACAACGCGGCGAAAAAAGAAATTTTTAGAAGTCGCATTTAATCGGTTACAGTGAGGTTCTGGGTGATCTTGTTGCTCAGTGCCCCTTTTTTATCTTCGGCTTGAAATTCGAAGCGATAAACGCCGGTGGCATTTTGCGCGGTGATTTGAATAGTAAGCGCGAAGCGTCCGTCGGCGGCTATGGCGTCGCCCTCTTTGCCGTCGTCGCGCATGACAAACGGATTGCCGCTCGAGGGGTTGCCATTCGGCAAAAACGTGTTGAAGAAAACGCGCTTGAGATCGGCGATACAATTGGGGTCGCCGGCCTGCACGGACAACACGTAGGTGTTGGGCGTGCGATTGCGCGAGATGGTAGTTGGCGCGTTGAGATTACTGACGGCGGGCGGGAGGTTGAGGCCGCGCCGGCGAACGTTGAGCAGATCAACCAACGCCGGACTTTCAGCGCCGGCCGCGTCAATCGCGCGCAATACAATTGAGAATGTGCCCTCACCGCACAATTTTGCCGTCGCTATGGCGCGGGCAAACACGCCGTCGCGCGCGGCGCCATCGTTGTTTTTGCCGTCGTCAAACAACGAGTCAATCAGCGTCGGCTTCGAAAAGGCCGGCGGGTAAAATTCGATGCGCACGAACCGCAGCGAGGCGAGGCCGTCCACGTCGCCGGCGGTCGCGCGAAATACCGGCGCATACGCCGAGTCGCCGGTAATGGTTTTGGGAATAGTAAAGGACAAAAGGCGCGGCGCAAGATTTTCCCGGCCCGCGAGAATGGTTAGCGTGTCGAGTTTGCTGGCACTGGTCTGGCCGTCTTGATCTTTGGCAATCGCGTCCAAAACAAAATCGCCGGTTTGGCTGCGCACCAGCGCGGTGTCGATCGGCAAAAAATATTGACCGTCGGCCGCGAGAATATCGCCGCTCACGCCGTCATCGCGCAGGGCAAATTTTGTTAGCGTCGTTGCCGAGTTAATTTTGCGAACGATGAGATCGACGCCTGCTAACGTGCTGACGCCCTGCGGATCATCGGCGCGCACGTGGATGCCGAGGCGCGTCGCGGGGAATTGATATGCCTGCGCCGGCGCTTGAATCAAAATGATCTGCGGCGCGGGCGAAATAACTTGCGTGGGAGGTTTGTCATTACAATTTGTGAACAAGAGGTAGGCACACCAACACAGCGCGAGACGATAGCATGTAAGCGTTCCAGCTTTTAACTGCACAATGATCTTCCTTAATAAAGTTCTTCTTCGATGTCGATGATTCTTTGCCATTCGGGCAGCGCGGGCTTGAGTTTCGGCTGCAACACCGGGCCGTCGTATTTGCTCATCATACTCGGCAGCCGCCGGCGAAGTTCCATGAAATCGTGCACGATGGCGTCGGCTTCGCGCAAGTGATACGGCGAGAGCGTCGAGGTGATGGCGACGACGCCGCAGCCCGCGGATTTGCCGGCGCGGATGCCCAGCGGCGCGTTTTCAATTACCAGCGCTTCGCTGGGGGCGACGTGCAATTTTTGAATGGCGCGCAGATACGGCTCGGGGTCGGGTTTGCCGCGCTCGACGTCGTCGGCGGTGATGATGCAATCAAACCAGCCGCAAATTTCCGGGCCGAGCACGGGCTCCACTTGCGAGCGAATCGAGCCGGTGACGAGGGCAAGGCGATAGCGATTTTCTTTGAGATATTCCAGAACCTCGATCACGCCATCGTTGATCTGCGTTGCGTTGTTGGCGAGATAAACGTCGCGTTTTTCGCACACCAGTTTTTGAACGTCATCCGGCGAGGCCGGGATTTTGTAGCGATGAAACAACTCGGCGGCGACTTCCATGGTGGTCGCGCCTTCGGCGAGATAAATCTCCAGCGGGTCAATCTCAACGCCGTAACGCGCCATGACGCGCTGCCACGCATCCACGTGATACGGCATGCTGTCCACCAAAACGCCATCGTGATCGAATAAAATCGCGCGGATCATAACCTTTCCTCCGGATTAGCGGTGAACGGACGCGAAGAAGAATCGACGCCGAAAAAGGCTGGCCTCATATTCGATTTCGCCTTCGCTGTTGGATGATCGACTGCATAGATATTGCGATTTGCGAGTTAAAGTTTTTTGCTCCGATTTCCCGGCACAGCGTTCATTTATAAAATAGAAAATTTTTTTTAAAGGGCAAGAGATAAAATGCGATATTAAATAAAAACAATTTTTTATTTTCGCGAGGCTTTTTGCTTGCGAATGAAAGTGGTGAGGCGGTCGGTTTGGTCGAAGGTGATTTTCAAAAAGTCGAAAACATCAAAACGGCCGAGGAGCAAAGGAGTTTCATCGGATTGGGACCACGCAATTCGCGCTTCCAAACGATAGTTGCCAATCTCCAACAATACTTTACGATACACAATAGGAAGAAATCCTCCGATTCCTCCAATCGGCACTATTTCTGCGCGTTGTGGAGGAGACAATCGCAACGTATTTCCAATCCACAGCGGAATCATCGTGAGGTCGGCGCCGGCGTCAACAATAAAGTCATCCATCACAAAATGTGACTCGTGCCTCAGCGTGACGGTGGCGAAAGGGCGATACACCAAGCCGAGTCTTTGTGTTTTAAAGGGGCGAAAATTAAATTGAACCATAGACAACAATTTCCGTATTGGGCACTTTGTCGAACAGCGGATTCTCGCCGTATTTTTTCGCTTTCAGATAAACTTTTTCAAAGTCGCGTCCATGCGCCACAATTTTCCTTCCGACCACGGCGATATACTGGCCGCCGTATTTCGCAATATCGATCGGATGCTTGGCGAGCCATTCATGTTCGATTTGGCCCGGGTACTTTGCTTTTTGGGGTGTCTTTTTTTTCATAAGCGCATTCTCCCTAATTCTTTTGCGTTAAGCTCCCAAACTGTGTTCATTGTTTCCTTCATATCGCCGCCTCCACAAATCCGGTCTCGATCTGGCGATGGTTGCGGATCAGCGCGCGATGGTAGCCGCTCAATTGCTCGTATTCGGCGTCGAGAATCAGGCCAAGCTTGTGCAAAATCGCCAGCGCCACTGCAGAAACGGCGCGATGCGAGCCATCGCTCATTTTCAGCGCCATGCCAACGCGCTGGCCGCCGGTGACGCCGATACACTGGACGCCCTCCGCGCCGATTTTCGCCAGCAAGCGGCCATTGGTGGCGCGCATCACGTCAGTGTCGAAGCGCTCTTCGCCGGCGATCATCTCGGGCGCCGCCGCCATCGTTTGCACGATGCGTTGCGCGTTCTTTTCTTCGCTGCTCACCAGCGTCGCATACATGCGCGCCATATTGAACAGCGGCATGGCGAACACCGGCGCGCTGCAGCCGTCGATGCCCACGCCGATATCTTGCGCCGGCATCCATGCCCAGCGCGCCACGGTTTGCAAAATGCGCTGTTGATGCGGGTGGTTGAGATCAAGATAGCTTTCCAGCGGCCAGCCGCGATTGACACAGGCCGCCAACATGCCGGCGTGTTTACCGGAGCAATTATTGTGCAGCACCGTCGGCTTCTCGCCGCGCCGCCGCAAATCTTGGATAACCGCTTCGCCGAGCGGCGCGTGAATGCCGCATTGCAAATCCTGCGGCGTGCGCCCGATCTTGCGCAAAATACTCGTGACCGCATCGACGTGTTTCGGCTCGCCGTTGTGGCTGGACATGATCACCGCGGTCTCGTCGTCGCGAAAGCCGAAAATTTCCGGCACCGCATCATCGAAGAGCGGCATCGCCTGAAAAGGCTTGGCCGCCGAGCGAATGTACGTCACGAAGCGCGCGTCACCCAGCGCAAAAAGAATTTTTCCTTCCGCATCGACCACGACCACGTGGCCGAAATGCTGGCTTTCCACGCTGCCGCCGCGCGTCACATGCGCCAACAACGCCGGCGCGGTGGTGACGCCGTTGCGACGTCCCGGTGTTACCGTTGACAATCCTTCGTCATTATTCATTTTCATGTTGATTCAAGAAACATATCCCGTCCGTCCAAGTTAACTTCGCGCTTAAAGACGGATTCTTTGCGGCTACGCCCATCGATCCTGTAAAACGTAAAGCTCACGCTTTCCGTTTTTGCATTTGCTGTCAAGCTAAAGCTTGACACTCCGATTCGACCTCGGACATTCGACCTCGGACTTCGGACTTATTTCATCAACTCCAACATATCCTTCACGGCGCGCTCCAGGCCGGTCATGGCGGCGCGGGCAATAATGGCGTGGCCGATGTTCAATTCTTCAATTTGAGGAATGCTCGCGATCTCGCGCACATTTTGGTAATTCAAACCGTGCCCGGCGCTGACACCGAGTCCGAGCTTGTTCGCGGCCATCGCCATCGAGCGCAGCCGCTCCAGCTCGTCGTTGATGCGGTGCAAGCTTTCGGCGTTGGCATAGTTGCCGGTATGCAACTCGACATAATCCGCTTTCACGCGCACGGCGGCTTTGATTTGATTGACCTCGGGATTGATAAACAAACTCACCACGATATTGTTGGCGCGCAGAATCGTGATCGCCTCCTGCAAATATTCAAAATTGGAAATGACATCCAACCCGCCTTCGGTGGTGACTTCTTCGCGCCGTTCCGGAACCAGCGTCACCATGTCCGGTACGACTTCGGTGGCGATTTTCACCATCTCATCCGTCGGCGCCATTTCCATGTTCAAATGCGTTTTGACAATTTCTTTGAGCAAATACAGGTCTTTGTCTTTGATGTGGCGGCGATCTTCACGCAGATGGCAAACAATGCCGTGCGCGCCGGCCATTTCCGCTAGCACCGCCGCCGCGATCGGATCCGGCATTTTGCTTTTGCGCGCTTCCCGCAACGTGGCGATATGATCAACATTGACGCCTAGACGAACCATGAGCACTCCTTCACTGTGATTTACTGATGACTGATCACTGATAACTGATCACTGTTTACCGGCCGCGCGTTGCGCCAATATTTTCTCCTCCGGCTTGGTTTGCCGCAGCAATTGCTCAACCGGAACAAACTCGAAACCACGTTGCACCAACTGCGGGCCAATTTCTTTGATCGCGCGCAGCGTCGCTTCATGCGGATGCCCGATTGCAATCGCGGCGCCCTCGGCCGCGGCAAGATCGGCGAGCTGCCACATTTTTTGTTGCACGCGTTCCAGACTTTCCTCGTTGTCTAAAAAAATATCGTTGAGACCCGCCGGCAAGCCCATTTTTTTTGCCAGCTTGAACGCATGCGTGTTGGGATTCGTTTTGCTATCGACAAAAAACAAGCCGGCTTTTTTAATCTCATCCAAAACCGGCAGCAACAAACTGTCGTTGACCGTAGCCGCCGAACCCATGTGATTGTTGACGCCAGTGGCTTTGGGAACAGCGGCCACGGCTTTGCGCACGCGTTCGCGCAACTCCGCGGGTTTCATCTCGAGCATCAAACTGTAACCGTCCTTTTCCACTTCGCGTTCGAGCGCTTGCATCGGCAGATGCAGCATAATCGCTTTGCCACTCTGCTGCAAACGCGCCGCAATGTCCTTGGAAAATTTTACGCCCGGGATCACCGAGTAGGTGATCGGGATATCCAATTTCAACAACGCCTTTACCGTTTCGTTCATGGTATAACCGAAGTCATCGATGATAATGGCGATTTTGCCGGCGTGGCGCGTGATGGTGTCGTCGGGAATGAGCCGGATTTTACCCAGCGTTTTGCCGGCAAAAGAATACGTCAATTCAGTATTGCCGGTGCGCAAATCTTCGACGCCGCTTTCCACTTTGCCGCCAAGCTGCCGCACCTGATTGGACAATCCCTGGTAAATCACTAACGGATGCAACTCCTTCGGCACGCGCACCTCGCGATCGGTGCCGCGATATTTGATCCACTCCACGCGCAGCCCGAAATTGGTTAACACGCGGTCGGTCGCCAACCGAATACGATCTTCTTTGGACGGCGTTTTGGTTTTCGGCGCGGCAAAATCGGCGACGCTTTTGGCCGCCCTTTCCAGCCGGGAAGGCGAGGCATTTTTTGTTGCCGCCGGCGCGCGGTCGCGCGCGAAAAAATCGATGCCGATAATGACGGCGATACCGACGCAAAAGACCAACGTCAAATTTTTTTGCCAGGCGGGAATGCCGAGGCTGATCGATGCTTTCCTGCTCATTGTGCGAAAGCCGCTTTTAAAGTGCTCCAGGTAAATGCGCTGCCGCTGGAAAAATCCGCCCAGCGATAAATCGACCAATCGCCAAATGGATCGCGGCTCAACCAAAACCGTCCCTCGCCGGAAACTTTACGGGGCACGCCGCTCGCTTGCCGCTGATGGCGCGCAATCAATTCATAGCGCTGCAAGAAAATGGCGGAATCGCCGGTCACCACGGCTTGCAGGGAATCGAGCCGAAGACTGAAAGTCGAATCAACCGGAAGCGGGTCGCGCATCCGCGCAAAATAATCGCGCTCACTTTTTACGTCCCAGCGCGAAAATAATCCCGGATTGGTGTTCGCGACCGTGGCTTCGGGGATATATCGAAATTGCCGTCCCGCGTGCATTGAATCCGCAAAACAACGTTCATAATTCACCACGTTCAATTCCGCCAGCGCATTGCGCAGATTGATGAACACGATGCCCGGTGAATGCGGCAGCGCGAACGTGCCTTGCACGCGCTGCGGCGGCTCCGGTGTGCGCGTTTGAAACGGATTTTCACAGGCGAAAAATACCACGGTCAAACCGGCCACGACGCTGCGGTGTCCAAAAACTTTCATGTTGAGAATATAGCCTTTGTGAAGAATTTTATCAAGCGGTATTTTCATTTGAAGCGCTGCAGCGTTGGAGAACGCCAACCGGCAAATGATCTTTTCGCTTTCATCCGGAAATCCCGTACAACTTCATTTTTTCGCGCAACGTCGAACGTGAAATATTCAAGGCGCGGGCGCTTTGCGATTTGTTGCCGTTGTATTGCACCAACACGGTTTGAATATGGCGTTTTTCCATTTCTTCGAGCGAGAGATTGGCGGGAGCGGAAGCGCCGTTGCTGACGGCCGGCGCCGGCGCAAAAACCGTGGCGGCGCTGTTCTCGCCGCGCAATTCGAGGGGAAGATGATCCGGTTGCAAGTAGTCGCCTTTGCAAAGAATGATGGCGCGTTCCATCACGTTCTTTAATTCGCGCACGTTGCCGGGCCAGCGATATTGCAACAGCAGGGCCTTTGTCTCCTCGTTCAGGCCCAGCACGGTTTTGTTAAACTCCTTGTTGTTCTTCTCGATGAACAGCGCCGCCAGCGGCAGAATATCATCGAGGCGCTCGCGCAACGGCGGCAAGCCGATCACCATAACTTTCAAACGATAATAAAGGTCTTCGCGAAACGTCCCCTCATTCACCATCAATTGCAGATCGCGATTGGTCGCCGCGATGACGCGCACGTCAATTTGAATATCCACGGTGCCGCCGATGCGCCGGAACGTTTGCGTTTCCAACATGCGCAGAATTTTGGGCTGCAGCGCCGGCCGCATGCTCGCCATTTCGTCGAGAAAAAGCGTGCCGTTGTTCGCCAGCTCGAACATGCCTTTCTTCAAATTTTTCGCGTCGGTGAACGCGCCCTTCTCGTGACCGAACAATTCCGACTCCAGCAAATTTTCGGGAATGGCGCTGCAGTTGATCGGGATAAACGGCTTGTCGGCGCGCGCGCTCCATTTGTGAATCGAATTGGCCACCAACTCTTTGCCGGTGCCGCTCTCGCCCTGAATCAAAACCGAAGTGCGCGGCGTTTCGGCCACGATCTTGATCAGCTTCTTGACTTCTTCCATCACCTGGCTGTTGCCGAACAATTCTTCGTCGGGAAATTTGCTGTGTTGTTGCTGCTGTTTCAAACGCGAGACTTCGCGCTTGAGACTGGCGGTTTCCAGCGCTTTGGCGACGACCATTTTTACTTCGTCCAGCTCAAACGGTTTGGTCAAATAATCGTACGCGCCGGCTTTCATTGCTTCCACCGCCGGCCGTGGATCGTTCGCCACCGCCGTGATCATAATCACGAGAATATCGGGATCGAGTTCTTTCACGAACTCAACCACTTTGATGCCGCTCATATCCGGCAGCCGCAGATCGAGCAAAACGAGATCGATCAGCTCGGCTTTCAGAATGCGCTGCGCTTCGGTGCCGGAGAGCGCGGTGTGCACCTTATGCCCGGCCTTGCGAAAAATCTCGCCCAGCGTCTGGCATAAATCCGCGTTATCTTCGACGATCAGCATATTGGCTTTATTCACGACTCTGCTCCATTCAGCAAAACTAAAGCTCTTAAATTTTGAATAAAATAGGTTGTTGCGCAGCAAAAGTTAGAAAAAAATTCTGACTTTTTTTAGCGCCATCAGATAAATCAAGGCCAACGGATGGAAAAGCGACCAACGGATTTAAAAGCCTTGTTTTTACTTAAAGTTTCATCAAATGCCGATGCGCTTTATCCGTTGGTCGTTTTTTAATCCGTTGGGCAATTTTTTTAAAACCTGTTTGGTTGCGGCTTGTCCGCGTTGTGTTACTTCTACTTCTCCGTCGGCAATAGCAACGCGAAAGTCGTGCCTTTGCCGACTTCACTTTGCACTTGAATATCGCCGTTGTGTTCTTCGATAATACGATAAACAATCGACAAGCCCAGCCCCGAGCCTTGCGGCTTGGTGGTGAAGAAGGGATCAAAAATCGCCTGCAAGTTTTCGCGCGGAATGCCATCGCCGCTGTCGGTGACGCTGACCTGCAAATACAACACCCGCTGATGGGGCTGCGCAATACGATGCCCGCGTCGATCAACCGGCTTGACCAGTGTCCAAGCCGGTCGCGCGCTCACCATGAGCTTGCCGCCGGCCGGCATGGCATCCAGCGCGTTCAAAAAAAGGTTGATAAAGACTTGTTGAATCTGCTGAAAATCAACATAAATCGCCGGCAGGTCCGGCGCGTAATTCTGAATAAACTCAATGCCGTGGTTATCGAAGCGCTGGTCCATCAACGGTTTCACCTCGTTGATAATATCCTGCACGCGGCATTTGCTCGGCACCGGCGATTTCGGTCGCGCATAAGAGAACAGCGTTTTCAGCAGATCATCCATGCGATTGACCTGACGAATGATGCGCGCCACGTATTCGCGCTTGCCGTCGCTCGGTTCAAGATCTTCTTCCAGCGTTTGCGCCACGGTTTTGATGCCGGCCAGTGGATTGCGAATTTCATGCGCGATGCCGCTGGCGAGCACGCCGAGCGAGGCCAGGCGATCCATGCGCAACACCTCGGCTTGCATTTGCTTGATCAACGAAATATCGCGAAACGAGATGATCGTGCCGACGCGCTGATTGCGATTGTCGATGCGCGGCGTCACCGAAAAGCCGACGTGCACGGTTTTGTCGTCTTTGCGTTTTAGTTCCATCTCGCGGCTGGGCAAAGTCTTTGGGTCCGAGCTTTCAAGATCCGAGGTCGTTGTGTCCGAAGTCCTGGCGTCCGAAGTCCTGGCGTCCGAAGTCCTGGCGTCCGAAGTCCTGGCGTCCGAAGTTGCGAGGTCGGAAGTCTTTCGGGTCGCTTTTGGCGTTTCGGGTTTTGTCTTTGACGCGCTTGCCGGCGGCGCAAATTCAAATTGCGTTGAGGTCAGCAAATTTCGGCACTCTTCCGGCGAAAAGATTTCGTCGAGATAGCGGCCGACCACTTCATAGGCGCGCCAGCCCAGCGCTTCTTCGGCAGCCTGATTGAACGAGGTGATCCGGCGCTCGAGATCGACGGTGATCAAGCCGGAGCCGATGCTTTGAATGATGCTCTCGTTGAAATTTTTCAGCTCGGTGATTTCCTGCTCGAGTTTTTTGCGCTGGGTCACGTCGCGCGCGATGCCGACGCAGCCGACGACCTCGCCGCGGTCGAAAATCGGATTGATGTTGGTCGAAAGAAAAATGACCTTGCCGTTCTGGCCGCGCATGCGCATCTCGAAAATGCGCGACTTGCCTTTGAGCGTGTTGCGAAAATTGATCTCGGCGCTCGCGCGATCTTCCGGCAACACCATGTCGAGAAAATTGCGGTCCTTCCACGCCTCGCGCAAATAACCGGTGAGCACGGAGAGCCGGCGATTGATGAACACGAACTGGCCGCTGTTGTTGATGGTAAAAATCAGGTCGCTGGCGTTCTCGATCAAATCCTGATATTTGTATTCCGTGCGTTTGATGCGTTGCTCCAGCTCGCGATTGCGCTGACGCAGATCCTGCAGAATGAAAATGTTTTCAATGACGTTGATCAGCTCGCGGCTGGCAAACGGTTTTTCCAAATACATCCGCAGGCCCAACTGAAACAGCCGCGCCGGGTTCACGTCTTCGCGGCGTTTCGCTGTCAACATCACGACGGGGGTGTCGCTGACGGCGCGATACGCCGCATTGCCGGCCAGCTCCTGCAAAACTTCCGCGCCGCTCATCAACGGCATGACGTAATCCAACAGCACCAGCCCCGGCTTCTTATCCAAAATCAGTCTGAGGCCCTCGTCGCCGTTGGTGGCCTCGAGACATTCATACCCGGCGCTGCTGAGAATTTTCTGCGTGATCGCGCGCTGATCGCCGTCATCGTCGATAATGAGAATACTCTTCGGCCCATTCGCCTGCCGCGGCGCTTCCGGAAACGGCCTGATTTCGTCGGCGATAAATTCGCCGGCCATCAAACCGTCATGGGTCAACTCGACAACGGATTTATCCACCGCCTCGGCGCTGCGCGTGGCGTCGTAATTTTTCATGTTAGTTTCCTGTAAGGCTTCATATCAAAAATTCGCCGCTCCGCATTTTCAAACTCCAACGCCAGTGGTAGTCATCCAGCGCTTGGACATTTTTGACGTAAGGATTCATATTCGCTTTCTATTGCTATATTGAACGATCAAATTACGAATATTCATCCACAATTTTAAAGCTTGATTATTTTTAATTTCAAACATAGTTGACTGTGGCATATTATTCTGTATCTCTTTCACTATTCTTGCAATTTCATCATTATAAATCGGATGCCTTTTTAAATAGGCGCTTGGAAAAACGGGGAGATGGCTAATGGTTCTTTCGTTTTGATTATACTCGAATATAATACCAACGCCATACAAACCAGCATCAACGGTCCCTCTTTTTACAAACCAGTAAATAATCGTGTCTCCAACTTTGGGTTTCGCTGCAGATTTAATAGCTCTAATTTTCCTTGTTTGCCATTCAAGATAATGACCTTCCCAAACTTCTTTTCGATATTTTGCGGGCGTCCATTTATATCCGTCTTCTGACAATTCTTTCTCTTTCGACATCTGATAAAGCCACATCGCCATAATTATTTCCTCCTAAAAAATAGTTCTTTTCTCAAATTCTAACACGGAATCAAAAAATAAAACTCCGTCCCTTTATTCTGTTTCGTCGTGTAGCCGATTTTGCCGCCGTGCAATTCCACCAGACGCTTCGAGAGGCTCAGGCCGAGGCCGACGCCGCCGAAGGAGCGCGGGACGCCGTCCATCTGGCGAAAGTCTTTGAAGACGTGCCGCGTAAATTCCGGCGCGATGCCAATGCCGGTATCTTTCACGTGAAAGCGAACGTGCTTGCCGTCGCGGCGCGCGCCAATTTCGACGCTGCCGGCGTGGGTGAATTTGATGGCGTTGCTGAGCAGATTGAGCAGCACTTGATACACGCGGCGAAAATCAATCTTGAGCGGCGGCAAATCCCTCTCACATTGCGTGAGCAATTCGAGACGCTTTTGTTTGGCTAACGCTTGCATGGCGGCGGCCGCGGCGTCGATTAATTCAACCGGCGGCACGTGCTCCAGCTCGAGCTGGACCTGATGATTTTTGAGGCGCGAGAGATCAAGCACTTCATTTACCAGATCGAGCAAATGATAGCCGCAATCACGAATGTGATTTAAAACTTCGCGTTGCGCCGCCGGCATTTCGCCGTACATGCCGTCGCGCAGCAAATCCGTGTAGCCGAGAATGCCGTTGAGCGGCGTCCGCAGCTCGTGGCTGATGTCGGCAATAAACTGCGTTTGCAAACGATTGCGTTCTTCCAACGCTTGCGCGTGTTTCTTCACGGCGGAAAGGCGGGCGCGAATGCGGCCGCGTTGTTTCCACGCTGATTTTTTGGGCGGCTTTGCTTTCGGGGGCGGGGAGAGGCTTTCCTGATTCGGAGCGGCAGCCGGAATATTTTTGTCGCCGTGGCGCAACGGCGCGGCCAGCAATTTCCTGAGCCGCACTGGCAGCGTGTACAGTGAAGCCCGGAGCGAAATTTTCCTCGGCTCCATCAGAATCCTTTCTTAACGCGGACAAAGCGCAATTTTAAAAAGCAAAAACATTCACGCAAAGCCGCAGAGACGCAAAGAATACGCAAAGAAAAAATTTTAGCTTCAGTTTTTTAGCACTCCAGAAAAACTAACCCTGCCCTACCGCCGGCCAGGGATTCTTTAACCACTAAGACACGAAGAAAAACCTGATTGCCTTCGTGTCTTTGTGCCTTCGTGGTTAAATTTGGTTGCTGCCAATGCCGCGCTAGGAATAGACAAAAAATTCTGTTGTCATGAAAAAATCTTTGCGTTAACTCTGCGGCTTTGCGTGCAGCTTTCGGGGGTTAATATGAAGCTGCCACCGCTTCCATTTCGACGGCGATTTCGATTTCGCGATAACGGCCGGAATATTTTGGAATCGTAAATGAAAACGTCGAGCCTTCGCCGAGCTTGCTATGCACGGTAATGTTGCCGCCGTGAATTTCGACGATTTCTTTCACCAACGCGAGCCCGAGTCCGGTGCCGGTAATTTCGCGCACCTTTTCGTTGTCGGTGACGCGGTAAAATTTTTCAAACAAACGCTGTTGCGCTTTTTCGGAAATGCCGTAGCCGTTGTCTTCAACTTCGATCAGCACGTCGTTCTCACGCTCCTTGAGGCGAATTTCAATCGCGGTGTTTTCCGGGCTGTATTTAACCGCGTTCGCGAAGAGATTGAGCGCCACTTGCTCGAGCATGTCGGCGTCGCCGATCACCAGCGGCAAATTCGGCGAGACTTTGACGCTGACGACGATGCCTTTTTTCTCGGCCTGATGCAAATTGATATCGAGCACTTTGTCGATCACGTCGCGAATTTGCATCGGCACTTTTTTCGCCTGGCTTTTGCCGGCTTCGATCTTGGAAATATCCAAAAACTTGTTGATCAAATCGCTGAGCCGGTTCGACTCTTTGAGAATGATCGTCGCGTATTCTTCCGATTGCTCGCGATTCACGGTCGGGTCGAGCAGCAATTCGCTGAAGCCGGAGATCGAGGTGAGAGGGGAGCGGAGCTCGTGCGCCACCATCGAGACCAGCTCGGTTTTCATGCGGTCGATTTCTTTTTCGCGGGTGATGTCGCGCAGAATGGTGACGATGCCAATCAACTCGTTTTGCTCGCTCACCACGCGCGCCGCATGGGCCTGCAAAAAAATGTCGCGCCAGGTTTTGGTGGATTTGATGACGATCTCGGTCGTCGGTGTTTTTTTCGTCGCATCGTGTTGCACGCCGCGAATGAACTGCAGCAACGTGGCGTTGGAGATGCATTGTTCCAGCGGCTTGTTGAAACACTCCTTTTCCTGAATGCCGAACCAGTTCTCCATCATCGCATTCATCACCAGAATGCAACTGTTCGGATTGGTCACGATCACACCGTCGGCGATGTTTTTGATGATCGTATCGTTCTTTTTCTTCTCATTAATGATCTTGTTCAAATCCATCTTGCGCAGGCGATGCAGTTCTTCGGTCATGTAGTTGAAGATCTTGGCGAGACGGCCAAGCTCGTCCTGCGAATCGACGTTGACACGCTCATTGAAATTGCCGCGCGCGATTTCCGTGGCCGTGCGCGTGAAATAGGCGATGGGCTGGCTGATGCGTCTGGAAAGATAGTAAGAGCCGAAAGTGGCCAGCATAACGGCGAGGCCGAGAAAGTAGAACACCACCGAGGAGCGATACGCCCCCTGATACGAATTTTGCAGCAAGTACACCCAGAGGATGATCATCGGCACCAGCGCTGCCGCGAGGGTGATAAAAAAGGTTTTGCGAAAAATAGTTTTCCGCAGAAAAAGCTTAAAATCAAACATGAGTCTTTTAATGACGGCCGCACCGCGAAACTAAAGTTTCGCACTCCGCTTAGTCGGTAACGACTTGATTACGTCCTTGTTTTTTGGCTTTGTACAAACGTTGATCGGCCACTTCGATCAATTGATTTAACTCCATCGCGTCATCCGGAAAAGTGGCAACGCCCATGCTGATGGTCAGATGGTGATTGAAGGCGAAATGGTTTCCGGTTCCATCAACGTTGGTCGCGGTGGCGACGCCGGCCAAACGCGGTTCTGCTTCGGCCGCGCCGGCGCTTGGCGCCCAGCCTAACAACGGCGGCGCAAACGGCGAGGCCGGATAACCATCGTTGGCCAAATCGAACTGATGCGCTTCCACAAGGCGGCGAACTTTTTCGGCGGCTTGCGCGGCCGCATTTTTGTTGCTCTCGATCAACACCAGAAAAAATTCTTCTCCGCCGTAGCGCGCGGCAATATCGATTTTGCGAATATTATCGCGCAGCAACCGCGCCAGCGTACGCAGAATCGTATCGCCCGCCGGATGTCCGAACGTGTCGTTGAATTTTTTGAAATGATCGATATCCAGCATTACCACCGACACGCGCGACTCATGGCGATTGGCGCGCAGCAACTCCTGCTCAAGATGCTCTTTGAGATAGCGGTGATTATAAAGGCCGGTCAAACCATCGGTGATGGCCAATTGCCGCAGGCGTTCACGGGCTTGCTCCAATTCGCGCACTTTGGCGCGCAGCTCGTCGTGAAGCTGTTTGATGCGCAACAGCGATTTGACGCGCGTCAACAACTCGAGCTTATTGAAGGGCTTGCTCACGAAATCATCGGCGCCGGCTTCCGTGGCTTTAATTTTGTCCTCGATTTCATTCAGCGCCGTGACCATAATCACCGGAATGATTTTGGTCGTCGGATCGGATTTGAGGCGTTCGCAAACTTCAAAGCCGTTCAACTTGGGCATCATCACGTCGAGTAAAATCAAATCCGGCTGCGTTTCGCTGACCTTGTCCAGAGCTTCCTGACCGTCACGTGCCGTGAATACATCGTAACCTACCGAAATCAAATACGTCGTCAACAACTGTACATTGACCGCGACATCATCAACGACCAAAATTTTATTCTTCCGGGGCAATTCTTCCCGCGCCGAGGGGATATCTTTTAAAGACGGTTTAATGGACACTTCTATTCCCATGCAATTGGATCAGTTTGTGCTGTCGCCCTTCGAGATAATTTGATTCGAGACGACGGCGCATGAGGCGATGGCGAGTTTCGAGTTTCACTAAAACTTTGACAAGATGCGGCATACACGAATGAAAATCAAGTTAAATTTCGTGGCCGAAAATCGTCCACCTTGACTTCGAAATTACAACATTATGCCATCTTAGTCAAGTAGTTTTTGTTAAGTAGCCGAAAATTGATCAAAGTTGTTAGATGATGCGCAAAAATAGCCACAGCTCATGCAACAATATTAGTATACAGACACTGACAGTTCACGCGGAACCGGTGTAGCGCGGCGATCCGATCGGCCCCAACGGGCAGGCTTGATGATTCCAGCGACATTTCCGGCAAAATAAAAAAGTCATTGCACGGGGCGTCGAAATTTATTATACTAATGAAACGTAACGATTCAGCTATTTCACCGCGCGGGCGGTATTGAAAATGAAACAGCAAATCAACTCAATTGGTTTATCGGAAGGGAGTAGAAGCAAATGAAATTTTGGCAAGGCTTTGTTGTCGGCGTTGTGGTGACAATTGTAATTATGGTCAGTTTGCCGTCGGCAATGATCTCGAGCGTGCAGGCCTGGCAGGAATCTTTTTACCAGGGTAAAGCGGTGTTTGTGAAAACGGCCGAAGAGAATTTGCGCGCGACGCCAACGGCAACCGGCGAGAAAATCGGCGTGCTTTCCAAAGGCGCGAGCATGGTGGTTTTGCAGGAAGTGGATAAATGGTTGTTCGTCAATATGCGCGGTTTTATTTGGAAAGAATCCGTCACCGGCGAGCGCGGCGTTTTTCGCGGCCAGCCGTATCGCGCGGCGATGATTCTCGTGAAAACCGAAGCCGAAGCACTGGAGTTGATCAAAGAATTACAGGCCGGCGGCGATTTTGCCAAACTCGCCGCGCAAAAATCGCTGGCGCCCACGCGCGCCCGCGGCGGCGATCTCGGCGACGCCTATCCCGGTGACTTTTCCAAAGAGATCGAAGCCGCCATTCTCGCGCTGAAAGTCGGCCAAATCAGCGGCGCGATTAAAAGCGACAACGGGTATCAAATTTTCAAGCGGGTGAAGTAGAGTTTTTGTAAAATAGAAGCGGGTCACGCGGATAGCGGCTTCGAAGTTGTTATTCCCCTCGTGGGCGAGGCCGCTTATCTTTTGTGGAAACATCGCAGCCCCGGTTTTCCTTTTGGGAAGATCGGGGTTTTTTATTTTACAAAAATTTTTAATTTTGGGTGGGAGTTTATTCATCTTTTAGTGTCTTATATGGTACGGAAGGAAGTTAAAAAAGTGCAATGGATTTTGCCAATTAATTTTTCTCAAGGAGGGCACAATGTTTCCAAACAAAAATTTCCAAGGCGTCATTAAGCGTTTCATTGGCGTGCTGCCCATCGCCGTCTTTTTTATGGCCGGCTGCAGCGACACCGTAAACATATCCAATGGTTCAGGGCAACCGGTCGGTTTATTGGTCGATGGGCAGGATTCTGGCGGCCAATTCAGCGATCGTAGTTTCATAACCACGGCAGCGTCGATCGGCGTCGGCGAACTCAGCGCGTCACCGCAGTCCAATGAGGTTGCTGGGTTCACCAATGGCCGCCCGCCGAAATATTTGAGCACACCGTGGACCGGCGGCAGTGACGCATTCAATCTGGCTTTCAACTCGGCGATCGGCATTCCGGTAACGGTTTGGATCGTTAAAGGCCCGTTTGCGGATCAGCGACAGCATGCGATCGAAGCATGCATTCGAACTTCGGCGATCTGGCAAAATGAGCGCATGGGAGTTATCTTTACGCCGTTCAACATTATTGATGCCACGGCCGATCCACAAGCCTCCGCGCATTTTGCTTTTCCCAACGGCGACGCCGGCGATGTGGTGTGGCAGCCGTTGCGCGCCGACATCGGGTTTGTGGCTGGCCAGTTAAACATTTATTGGGTTGAAACGGTCAATGGAGGGACGGGCAACGGCTGGTCGAATTTTGGCGCGCAAATCGCCATGGGCCAAAACACCGGCGACGAATTACTCTCGCACGAAATCGGCCATGCATTCAGCCTGACACACGTTAACGGCGACGCTAATTTTAATCAAGAAAACATCATGCACAGCGCGAGCAACACGCGGCAATATATTACCGAAGGACAATTGTTCCGGGCCCATCTCAATCCCGCCTCGATTTTAAACGCGGTATATAATGCCCGGCCCGGCGAGTTAACGCGGAATTGCGGTTATTCCGCTGCCACCACACTTTGTCCGACAATTCAAAAGCGGTTGTGGGCTGATGGCGGTTTTCCACCCAACTAAAAAGAGGTTTAACCATGAAACGGCAAAACTTGATGACAGTTTTAATTTTCGCGTTGATGGCTGTACAGGTTCAGCCGCAGGAGCGTCCGGAATTTAGCAAATTGAAACCGGAAGCGCAGGTTCTGGTTTTGGGCTGGCTCAATGGTAATTGCGGAGCCGACGAGCAGGGTAAATTCGAGCAGCAATTGAAAGACCTTGGCGCCGTGCTCGAGCCGGTTTTCTGGGAAGCTTATCGTTTGGGGCCAACTCGCCAAGAGCTGCGCAGCGATACCGCCGCTGCAGTTAAACGGTATGCCGATCGCCAAAGTTGGCTCCGGCAATTTGGCGAAGCGCAAATGGGCCGGCAGGAAACCGAACGACAACTGGCGATTCCGGAAAAACAATATGTCGATCGTGAAGTAAGGCAATACGTCGAACGTTACAAAACAGCGGCTTTGGCCGGCTTGGGCTTGATCGGCACGCGGCAATCCGAAGCCGAACTCGCGCGAATTGCCGATGACAAAAATAATCGGGCGCAAACCGCTGCAAAGGAATCTTTGAAATCAATTCGACAACGCAACAGGCGTTAGCATAATTTTCCTTTCAAATCTCCTTCCTCCCTTCCTTCGCGTGGCGGTGGCTGCTTGGTCGGTCACTGCCATGCGACAGGAGGCAATTTTTTAAGTCTGGCTGACGAGCCGGCGTTGGGGCTCAATCCGTACTGTCGGTCCTTGCAAAACCTGCCGCAGGGCAATTTCAAATGCCTCGATAGTTTGGTACCGTTGCAGAGCCTCGCGATGCGTGGCGCGCTGAATGACCTCATCCAATGCTGGCAAAAGACCGGTGGTATTATTGGTCAAAACTGAAAACGGGGTGAGCTGAACTTCTTCCCAGATTGATTTTTCTACCGGATAACTGACTGCTTTAAATGGGTTGTTGCCGCTGAGACAATCATACAGCAACATGCCCAGCGCAAAAATATCGGCCGAGGCGTGAAGATGAGCGAGGCGAGCCTCCGCGTTTGGTAAATGCAACTCCGGCGCAACATAGTACCAATGGGGTGAAGCGATTTCATGATAACCGGGGATAAAAAAATCCGAAATTTTCAACGCGATCGTGATTTTCTCGCTCTGTGAGGGCGGCGGCGCCAGCAGCGCGCGGGCGTGGGCCGGCGGCGGCTCGTTCAGCACGGAGGATTTGACGCGCCAGACATTGGCCGGCTTGAGATTGCCGTGATAAACGCCGTTTTGATGCGCGTAACGCAGAATGCGGCAAAGCTCGATCAGCAGGCGCATGGCTTCGACCGGCGACAGGCGTTGCTGCCTGGCAAAGCTCTGTGCGAGATTCTCGCCTTCAATATGCTCGCGCACAAAATAGAAAACGTCCTCGTGCATTCCCATGTCGTAAATCAACGCGATACCGGGATGCTCCAGGCGGCCAAGGCGGCGAATGACATTGATCGTTTCCGTGTGTGCAGATTGGCCGCGGCGCCGGCGCACATAAATCTCGGGGCGCAGCGCTTTGAGAATGACGGGGCGTTCCAGTGTGCGGTCACGCGTGCGATAAGTGTCATACCGCGTTTGCGCCTGAAGTTTTTCCTGCACGAGAAAGCGCTCCAGCGCATAAGGCTTTTTCTCGCTGCCATACTCCAGCGGATTAAACCAAACCAGCTCGCAAGCTTCATCATGCCAACCGGGCGCCCCCCAATAAGTGTTTCCCCAATATTTTACCGTAAAATTTTTAGCGCCGGTTAACGTTTCAAAAATTTTTCGGCTCAATAGCAAGCGGCTTCCCGACGCGGAGGTGAAAAATTCTTCTTGCCGCGGCAATGAAGTTGACGCCGGCGAATCGCGTTCCGCTGACAATAAATGCAAACCCGCATACAAAAATTTCAAAGCGGTTAAATTGTGAGCGCTATTTTTTTCTCCCCCTAAAACGAAGCGCGGCTCTGCCGGCAACCCGTGGAGAGCGGCGCGCAAAACGAATTGATCTTTGACCGGAACCTGGCTATTATACTGCGCAACTTTTTTTAACAACGCCACGCTCGCTTCCAGCAGCTCCTCGACATTGGAGGCAAAAAGAATCATGCCATCGCTTAAACAGTAGATTTGTTTCGCGATAGCCGCTGACTGAAGATAGCGCGCCACCAAAGCGAGGGCCTGTGCCATTGAGATTCCTGAGACGGGTGTTGAATTTTCCCGGGCGTGATTCGGATTGGGCGAAAGCAGCGGGGTCAAAATTAACAAGGCCGTTATTTCCAGAGCCGGCGCGAACGGCGCATCATGACCTGGCGAGGCGGCGTTGGGACCGGAGTGAAAATTTGCGACCGGTAAAAGTTTTAAAAAATCCCGATGCCAATCAAAAGTCGCGTGATTTTCTGTTTCTGCCGGGAAACGAGCGATTGGCGATTTCGCCGGGGCCGAAGGGGGCGCCGCCAGAATATCTTCCAACGGGAGCGCATCCAACAGGGAACGATATTCGAAAGCCTTCGGCGTAACCAGGGTTGACGGCGAAACCGGCGTCGTGACAAAATTTTTATCCGGACGCGGCGCCGCGAGCAGCGCCAATTGCAAAGTGCAATACTCGCGGACGGTTTCTAAAGTGGTTAACGTTTCCGGCGCGGGCAACATCGTTTGCAGCAGCGGCAAATCGGCTTCCCGGTTAAATGGCGCATGATTCTCGCCGGCATGGGCTGGCTCGTGATGCCGGATGAGGCTGTGCGCGAGGCTGAAGGCAAGACAACGGCGAATCGTGGGATTGGCCTCGTTGTTGCCCAGGAGAAATTGCAGCGTGATGATCAATTCCGGCGTGCGATCATAATGCCAGCCGAGCTGGGTGAGCCGCGTGACTAATTGATCGGCGCCGCTTTTTTCCAAATATAAAGCTTGTTTGAGCGTTTGAAACGATTCATCATATTTTTTCTGGCGATGAAAGATCGCGTGCAAACGCAAATACAAATCTTTGGCAAAAGGCGGATGGAATTTCAACGCGGCAAAATAAAAATTGGCCGCCTGATCATCCTCGGCCTGATGCTGCAACGCCGCCTGCGCGACGTGCAAACACAGGTTGCGGTCGTGGGGAAATTTTTCGACGGCCCAAAGATAAACGCGATGGGCCTCCGGCGTGTAAAGCTTTTGCCCCGCTAACGCCACCGCCAAATGGCGATAGACGTCCGCGTCTTTAAACCCCAGCCGCAGAATGTTCTCAAATTTTTCGGCGGCGTCGCGATACTGATTTTTGGCAAGGTAAGCCTTGCCGAGGGTTTTGAGAAGATCAACGGCACGATGAAGGTTTTCAGTTTCGAGCGGCATGCTTTTACTGCTGTATGCTTAACGTATCTTTCTTGACGTCGCCGGTGATTTCGTTGCGCGGGGTGGTGGCAAGATTGGGCGAGGACTCCGGACTTGGGTTTAATATAGCGCGCGGCGCGATGGCGGTGGTGAGGCGGCCAGAGTCGGGAGGCGCGGGTAACTTATAAAGACGAATACCGCTGCGGCGGTAAACCGGCGCTTGCAGCGAATCCAGCAATGCCAGCGAATAGACGCCGCTGAGAATTTGCCGGCTCAATTGCCGCGAGGCCGAAGCCATGGTTTGGCGGTCGGCGTTAAATTGATCCAGCAAACGAATGCCGGGCGAATTTCGCAGCTTGTCGAGTTGTTGCGAGTTGCCGACATGCACGAACGCGAGATAACCACCGATCGGCGGCGGCTCGACAAGCTCGCCAGCGGCGATTTGACTATCGACGAGCGCCAGCCCGGTTGCCGGTTTGGTTTCGGCGACGGGGAGCAAAATACTTGGTGGAGCCGCCGGCGGTTGCGCCGGGAAAAAATTCTTGCGATTGACGGCGATAAAAATCATAACCGCCAACAACAAACCGCCCAACCCCACAAACAGCGGCCACCATGGCCGTTTGAACCGGACTTTATTGAACGGATTCATGGTTTTGGCAGCGACATATTTCCCCTGAATAAATTTGTCCTCAAATTCAATCGTTCTGGTGGTTTCATCCGGCGCCTCAAGCTTCACGCGATCTTTTTTTTCGGCGGCGCCGGCAATTTTTTCGATTTTAGCGATCACGGCCGTAATGTTGTCGCTGCCGTTGACGGTTTTGGCCTGCTGCACCATCCCGTCAATCATTTTTTGCGGATCAGGCTCTTGGCGCGTCAGCAACTTCGCGATCTGATCATCGTGCAACGCATTATGAAAACCGTCGCTGCACAAGAGAAACAAATCGGCTGGTTGCACGGGAAACCATTGCGCCTCGACCTTCAGCGTTTGATGGGTGCCCAACGCGCGCGTCAGCACGTTTTTTTTGCGAAACGCTTTAACCTGATCCTGGCGAATATCGCGATCCTGCAGCAGTTGATTGACCAAACTGTGATCTTCCGTTAACGCCGCCAGCTTGCGATCGCGCCAGCAATAGAGCCGGCTGTCGCCCACGTGCACGGCGCAGGCGTTGTTCTCGCCCAAAGCAATCGCCACCAGCGTGGTTCCCATGCCGCGCAATTTTTTATCCTGCGCCGCCATCGCCAGCAAGCGCCGATTCGCCAACCGCGCCCCGATCACCAGGCGCAGTGCCAGCGGCGGGAGGCGATCAATCACGTCCTCGCCGAGCCGAGCCAACTCGGCAAAATCGGCATGAAAAAAAACATCGCGGATCGTTTTACCCGCAATGCGGCTGGCAACGGCGCCGGACTGATGCCCTCCCATACCGTCGCACACGACGATCAATTTGCCGGGCTTGGAGTAATAAAAAAAATCTTCATTGGTCTCGCGCACGGTCCCGACGTCGGTGGCCGCGGCTATAACGAGCTTCATAATTAACCTCAGTAGAGTGGCTATTTTTTGGCCATGCGTCGCCGCCGCTGGTGATAAAAAATATTTCCCAAAAGCGCGGCGAGCACCACGGCAAAACCGCCGAGCATTTGCAACGTGTAGCGCAGCGCCGAAGCCTCGCGATCGGGAAGCGCCGAGGTGTTGCCGGCGGCGCCGAACTTTTGCCCCCAGACGATGCTGCCCGTGGGGACGCGATGATTGGTTAGGCCTTGATAAATGGTGCCGTCGCTGGCGAGCACGATCACGTCCAGATCCGTATCCGCGGCAAGATCGGCAAGCAAAGGCATGCTCGTCGGGCCGGCCATGGTTTGCGTATCTTGCCAAAGGCGTTGGCCATTTTTGCCGCTAAAAATTTTCAGCGCGCGTTCGGCGTTGATCACCGCGACGTCGGCCGTGTCATCTTTGTTGAAATCGAAAACCACCGGCGACGAAACCCACGCTGAACTATCCGGCGGCGTTTGCCAAAGCGCCTTTTGTTGCTGGCCAATCGCGCCGCGCCCGCGAAAGGCCTGGAGACTGCCGTCATTCGCCAACACCACCACGTCGGCGCCGCCGTCGTGATCCACATCCGCGAGCGCAAAGGGATAGGCGAACGGCGCCGCATTTTTATTGGACCCGGCTACAGCGGCCCACCACAAACTGCGCGCCGAATTTTTTTCCGTCAAACTGACGGCCAATAAATTGCCGGTTTCGCTGGACAGCATCAGATCCAATTTGCCGTCGCCATTTAAATCGGCCAGGCCGGCGGGATGGCGCAAAGGATTATCGGCAAAAAAACTGCCTTGCAGTTTATTCAACTCTTCATTAAAATCGAGCGTGGTGACGACGCGGCGCTCGACGCCGTCATAGATCAAAACGATGCCGCGCTCGGTGCCGATGATGATTTCGCTGTCGCCGTCGTTGTCCAAATCGCCGGCGGCCAGCGGCGCCTGGCAGGCCAGGCCGACGTCAACATCCACCCACTGCAGGTTAAAAATTTTTGAATAACCGACATTGAGTTTGCCTTCAACATTGATCACCGCCACGTCACAGTACCCGTCGCCGTTGAAATCCGCGGCGACCGGCGGCCCGACCATCTCTTTTTCAAAAAATGGACTCGACCAAATTTCCGCGCCGAAGAGGCCGTCAATGGCAACCAGGTGCCCATCCGCGGTCAACGCGATGACGTCGGTTAGGCCATTGTTGTTGACGTCGGCGGCAACCGGTGAAGAAGAACGGTTCAAAATAATGGAATTGTTTTCCCACAGCGGTTTGCGCGTTTCGCCGTCGATAGCGAGTAAAATTCCCGCCGCCTGCGTCAACAAGATGTCGACTTCCGCATCGTCATTCAATGCCGCCAGTACCGGCGCCGGAACGAAGTCCCGATCACGCGAGGGTTGTTCGATTTTCAAGCTGCCATTCAGATTGAGCCGGGCAAAGGTTTTGATCTGCATGGCAAAACGCTCGGGAACCGCGGTGATGATGTCACGCTGGCGATAAGCGCTGATCATAAACAACAAGCCGCCGAGCACCAGCAGCGCCGTGCCGAGATTGAGCGCTGGCCGGCGATAGCGCAACCACCATTCGCCGGCGCGCTGCGGCGCCGAAAAATTCAGACGGCCTTCCTCGACAAAACGAAAGATCGTGCTCTGCTGATCGCTGATGATTTCGATTTCATCGCCGGGCGTCAAACGCACCTCGTCGCTTTCCGCCACCCGTTGTTGGTTCACGCCACTCCGGCTCTGGCTGCGCTTGTCGGTGAAATAAAATTTGCCGTCGCGATAGGCAATGGTGGCATGACGGCGCGAAATGCTCGGATCAACTTCGCCTTTTTTGTTCAGACGCAGCACGATGTCATTTAACTTGCCGTCGCGCCCAATGCGGGTTTCGCCAAAATTGAGCTGGTATTTTTTGCCCAGGTAGGGACCGTGGATGGCGAGAAGATAATAAGGCAGTTTTTTTTGCGGCGCCGAGGATTCCCGACGCACCCCGGCTTTATTCAACACCTCGGAAATTTCTTCTTCCAGGCCGGCGACGTCAACGTCATTTTCAAAATCGTCAAGATCGTTTGCCGCGTTGAAATCACTCGCCGCCGCTTTCGCCGCCGGTTGATCCGGTTGGGCCGGTTCGCCGGTCACTGCTTCTTTCACCTCGTTCAAAAAAGCATTGAGCGAATGGCCGACGCTCGAAGAATTTTCCCGGCGCGGCGCGGCGGTGGAAAAATTTTGAAAAGCCAGCGTATGCTCGCCAACTTGAATGACGTCGCCGTCAAAGATTTCCTGCAAGCTGCCGATTTTCGTGCCGTTGATATAAGTGCCGAACGCGCTGCGCAGATCGCGAACAAAAAATTGCTGGCCCTGCCGCTCAATTTGAAAATGCGTCATCGAAACCAAACGATCGGAGACGATGATGTCATTGCCGGGCTCCGAACCAACGGTAAACGCGGCATTCGACTCCGGTAATGCAAACTCCCGTAACACCTCCGCTTTGCGCTTCAGAATCAGCTTTGACATGATAAAATTCTCCCTTCCGCTGGAAGGCTGCTACCTGTTGTCCTGTAGGTGATCGACTGTTTATTGCAATTTATTGCGGCGCGGTCATTTTAAAAATCACCCGGTTTTTTCCTTTGGGTGAAAGCGTAAAATTTTTGCTCAGGTCCCCGTATCCCGCTTTACGCGCCGTTAAACGATATTCGCCCGGCGGCAACGTTCGCGTGGAAACGCCGGTATCGTCGGTATCGCCGATGTTGATTTCGCGCCCGTCGGCCACCAGCGCGCGGCAGCGAATCTCCACGTCCTGGAGCGGTTCGCCGGTGGCTTCGTCAATGACCAACACCTCGATTCCCACTTGAATGCGTTCCATGCGCGCAATGACCACGGCGCCCGTGGGCGGAATCGTCAACGCCAGGTCGCGATAACCGTCTTTGCGCAATTGCACGGTATATTTATAGGGCAGCAAAGTAAATTCGCACGGCGTGGTGGCTTTGAGCCGCGTGGTTTTATTTTCATAGACCATCTGCAGCACCGTCGCGCCCAGATCGATCTCGCGGCCGCCGCCGGCATCGCGCGCCAAAATTCTCACCACCCGCGACAACGTCTCGCTGTACTGCTCCGGCGATTTTTCATCGAGCTGGATCGTAAACGTTTTCGGCAAAAAATCTTTCTTGCGCAGTGAAATCGTATGCGTGCCCAGCGTCAACAGCAGGCGATTGGTAAAACCGGTGACGCCGACCGGCCGGTCACTGCCGTCGAGATAAATTTCCGCATTCGGCGGCGTCGAGGTCACCACGATGGCTTTCGCAAAAACGCCTTCCACGGAAAAATGCTCGCGATTTTGCTCGATGCGCTGAAAACGCCAGAGCCGGCGATCTTCGATGCTCTCCACGCCTTCGAGCGTGTTGAAGGTAAAACCGGTGAGCCGCGCAAATCCCGGGCGATCCATTTCGATCTGCAACGGAGTGCCGACCTCCCAAACGACGCGGCAAGGCGTGGTCTGGGTGTATTTGATGCCGTTTAGATAGACTTCCGCGCTGGTCGGTTTGGAGGATAATTCCAGCGTGGTTTTGAATCGAAACACATAAGGTTGATTTTCCTTGGGCGCGGCCTCGCCCTCGACCACGGCCTGGCCGCGCGCCGGCACCTGGATGGAGCGCACGATCGGATCGAATCGCGGCAGCGATAAAATGAGCTTATGCACGCCCGGCGAGATTTTATTGATCGCCAGCGGCGTCGTTTGCGGCAACATTTTGTCGTCGAGCGAAATCTGTGCGTTCGGCGGAAACGAGACGATGCGAATGGCCGGCGGAAAAAGCGTGTTGTAAATTCCGGCGCCGTAGCCGGTCCATTGCATCATCGTATCCAAAATGGAAAACAACAGGAACACGCCGAGCGCGCCGCCCAGTGTAGCAAGAATCAAATTTTTATGCGAGCGCGTCGAGATGCGAATGACGTCGATGATCGTGCGGACCTCGTCGTCGTCTTCCTCGGTTTCTTCGATCACCTGATAAAACGGCACGTCCTGAATCGGCGCTGCGGTTGGGCTGCCGTTGTTGGCCGGCTCCTGGCGCTCGTTCCACGCTTCAACGATTTCCGGCGGGGCGATGATCGCGCTGTCGGTAAAACTGTTTTGGTCGCGCGGCTCCGGCGGCGCCTTATAAGTAGAATTCTCCTCCACGATTTTTTCCTCGACCGTTTCAATGGCAATGGCGTCGATCGCCGTTTCAACGGGTAGCGCGGGGTTTTGATGAACGCCGTTTTCCGACGCGGAGTAAGTGTATAGCTGGCGCAACGATTCGGTCGGCGTTTCGTCCTTTGGGGAAGCCGCTTCCAGCTTGGCGCTTGGCGCGATACTATCGACGAGGCGGCCTAATTCGTTCGCGAGATCCGGTCCGGATTCCTGAATGGAGAGAAACGTCATCAGGTCGAGGTACATCTGATTCGCCGTTTGATAGCGATTCTCCGGATGGCTTTGGACGGCGCGTTGAACGATTTGCTGCAGCGCGACCGGCGCGGCTTTCTCGCCGAGCAAATCGAAATTCCAATTGCCGGCCTCCAGGGCGGCAATGAGCTGCGCCGGATCATCATGTTGAAAAAAGCGCTCACCCGTCAAAATTTCGTAAAGCACGAGTCCAGCGGCAAAAATATCCGACCGGCGATCGAGATTTTTGGCGCCGTTCAATTGCTCCGGCGCCGTATAGGCGATTTTGCCCTGCAACAAAACCTCGCGCTTGCGTCCGCGCTGGGCATGCGAGCGGCGCCGGGCGCCGGCCAAGCCGAAATCGATGATTTTGATTTCCCCCTGCCGGTTGATCATGATATTGGCGGGGGAGATATCCTGGTGAACGATATTCAACGGTTGGTGCGTGTCGGGATCGCGGCGCGCGTGGGCATAGTCCAGCCCGGCGCAACATTGCGCCATAATATAAGCGCCGAGATGAAAAGGCAGGGGCGCCGCGCCTTTGCGATAGGCGCTGATCAATTTGCCCAGGTCAGCCCCGTCGATAAATTCCATAATGATATAAAACTGCCCGTCGTTGGTGTGTTTGATATCATAAAGGCGAACAATGTTGTGATGATTCAAACGCGCCACCGAAAGCGATTCGGCTTGAAACAAATCAACATATTTGGCTTCGCCGAGCAAATCCGGTGAAATGGCCTTGATGGCCACCGGTTTGCCAAACAGGCGATCACGGCCATAATAGACGACGCCAAACCCTCCGCGCTTGATTTCGCGTATTAATTCGTACTTTTCGTCTAATGTTTTGACGGCATCCATGACGTTGGCCTTTCGTGCCAGGCAAAAATAACTCTGCCACCTTGCGGGTGGGGATAATAAAAACACCTATCAACTCATAAGCTAATTTTTATTATACCGACAGAAGTGTCAATTTGCAAAGCCGGTTGCGGAGATTAAAAAAAATTTTTGTGAAATTTATGCAATGGCCGAACTTGCTTTTTTCGAGCGAAAATCTTATCTTTAACAGAATTCACTTTAAAGCACAGGAGTCGATCAAATGAAAACGATCAAATCAAAAACCGCCAAGGGCAAATCATCCAAAACGAAACTCGCCCGCGAAATGTACGGCGGCGAATGGTACGAATATTATCCGCTCGGCAAACATGTCGTCGCCGCGCCGGGGGTCTGCGGCGGGCGACCGACGTTCAAGTATACGCGGTTGGAGGGGAGCATGATTTTAGCGCTTCTTGCTGCCGGTGAATCGACGGAAGAAATCGTTCAAGATTACGACGATCGCAGATTGACGCTTGGCGCTGTTAAAGAAGCCATTCGCATCGCTGACAAAAACCTTCTGAAAGCAACGAGGTTGCTAAGAAAGGCCGCCTGATGTGATCGTCCTGGATGAACACTTGAAACGCCAATCGCTTAGAGCCGATATTATGACCTGGTATCCGGGGCAGGTGATTAGTGTGTCTGGCTTGCGTTCGGAATCAATAATCAAGGATGAGGCCATTCCGACATTGCTGCTCAAGGTGGTTCAACCCATTTTTGTCACGATCAATATCGCAGACTTTTGGAAGAAAGCTTTGCCGCATACCCGCTATTGTATTATCAATGTTGCTGTGCCCAAAGAACGAAGTATCAAGCTAAAATCAATGGAGCGTCAAAATGAATATGATCAAACCAAAAGCCGCCAATGGCAAATCATCCAAAACGAAACTCGTGCGCGAAATGTACGGCGGCGAATGGTACGAATATTATCCGCTGGGCAAACACGTCGTCGCCGCGCCAGGCGTTTGCGGCGGACGCCCGACATTCAAGTATACTCGGCTGGAAGTGAGCATGATTCTCTCATGGCTAGAGACGGGTAGAACTATTGAGCAAGTCGTTCAGGGATATGCAGCAAGCAAGCTCACGCCCGGCGCTGTTAAAGAAGCGATAAGCATAGCAAAGAAAGCGCTTCTTAAGTCGACCAAGATGTTGAAGAAAGCAGCCTGATTTGTGATCGTTTTAGATGAAAATCTCGATGATGAATCCATCAAAACCGGCATCATGGCCTGGTATTCGGGGCAAGTCATCTATGCTGAGAGGGTTCCAAATTTTTTGCGTCGTCTCTTCCGGATTTCCGAGTTCAAAACAAAAGCGTTACGCATGGGGAAAATAATTCGTCTGACGCAAAATGGCATCGAATACTACGAGCGCGATCGGCGCATTCATTCGCTGCAATGGCCGGATTAGAACAGCGAAATTTTTATCGCGTAGATTTCCTGCTGGTGCCCCAATGGCAGAGAAACGGGAAATCTCAATCTAAAAAAATCTTTGCGAAATTTATTGAGCCGCAGTTTCCAGATTTTTAAGCCGGGATGATTTTTGAAAGCGCGAATTTCCTCGTCGCTAATAACGAAATCTTCATTTGTCTTTTTTCCAAACGCCGTTAAATTCAAAGTCTGGCTTTCATGCGGATACTTGAAGCGGGGCAAAAGGCCAAAATCGTTCAACGCATGGCTGATATCTTGGGAATAATGTGCGATCATTTTGAAGCCGCACGCTGCGAAGATTTTCTTTAAGGTTTGGGGCGGATAATAAAAGAAATGATTCTCCAGCAAATTTAATTTGAAGCCGCGCCGGTTGGCCGTTTGGAGAAAGTGGCCGTCTTGAAAACCGTTCGGGGTTGAGCAATAAATGCGCCCCGACGGTTTGAGCAGTTGATGAGCTTTCTCTAAAAAGCGAACGGGATGCTGAACGTGCTCGATCACATTGTTCAGGCGCATAAAATCAAATCGCCCCGCCATATTTTCCAGCGTATCCAGCGTGCCGTGATAAACCGTAATCCCCAAACGCCTTCTCGCAAACTCCACCGCGTCATCGATGATCTCGACGCCTTCCGCTTTCCAATTGGAATTTTCCTCCACCCCGAGCAAAAAAAATCCTTCGGCGCAACCGACATCCAACAAAATTCCCTCCGGCGCAATTCTCTGAAGCCACAACGCAAATTCTTTTCCACCGCGATATTGCGACAACGTGCCGCGCGATTGGTGGAAAATATTGAGCGCGCGATTGCCCTCGTTGATCGTTTGCAAATTCGGCATCGGGTTGGCAAAAATCAACCGGCACGTTTCGCATTCAATAAAGTGCAAAGGAAATTCCAGCCAGTACGTCGCTTCCGAATGCGGACAAAAATTTTTGCCGTTGCAAAAGTAACAGCGCGCGACGGGGGAATTGTAACCATCTAAACTGATCATAAATTTTTCCGAGAAATAAAAATCCCACAGAAATTTTTAAATTTCTTTTCAGTGGGATTTCTAATTCAGGAGGCGAATTATTTTACAAAAACGTTATTGAGCTCTCATCCCTTCACCTCTTTAATCGCCGCCGTCAATGCCGGCACCACTTCAAAGAGATCGCCGACGATGCCGTAATCGGCGAGATCGAAAATCGGCGCGCGCTCGTCTTTGTTGATCGCCACGACGACGCGCGAGCTTTTCATGCCGACGAGGTGCTGAATCGCGCCGGAGATGCCGACCGCCACATAAAGTTTTGGCGCTACTGTTTGTCCCGAAGAGCCGATCTGGCGATCCATCGGCAGCCAGCCGTCATCACAAACCGGCCGTGAGGCGGCCAGATCCGCGCCGAGCGCTTTCGCCAGCTCTTCGACAATTGGCAATTTGTCTTTCTCTTTAATCCCGCGCCCGACCGACACGATCACCTCCGCTTTGGTCAAGTCAACTTTGCCCTTCACGCCTTCAAAAATTTCCAGCACATTCGTGCGAATGGAAGCGCCGGAGAGAGTGACGCCTGCATCGGCAACCGTCGCGCTGCCGCTTTTCACAACTTTATCGCTGCTCACCGCGCCCGCTTGAAAGCTGACAAAATACGGGGCGCCGCTCGCGGCGTTGAAAGAAAAATCGGAATTGATCTTTCCCTGAAACATTTGCCGTACGAAAACTGCTGCGCCGCTTTCGAGGCGATAGCCGACGCAGTCGCTCACAAAAACGCGATCAAGCATCGTCGCCAGCTTGGGCATGTAATCGCGCGCTTGATACGAGTGGCCGGCTAAAACATACGCGGGCAAAGTTTTCTCGATCACCTGCCGCGCGGTTATACTGAACCCGTCGGGCGTATAATTCGCTAATTCGGTGTTTTCAGCAAACCAAACTTGTTGGATTTTTGCCTCAGCTAAAGATTGCGCCGCCGCTTGCGCATTCTTGCCTAAAACCAAAGCCGTCACGTGCTGATTCAACCCCGCGCCAATTTCCTGCGCCGCCGCCAATGCTTCCCAGCCGATGCGGCTCACTTTGCCGTCGTTTTGTTCAACAAGTGTTAATATTCCCGAAGCCATGCTTTATCTCCAAATCTTTCTATTTATACACTCAATAAATGATGAAGTCATTCTGGAAGAATCCTGTTTCAATCCAGCACAGTGCTTGATTCAAAAAGGTTTCCTACGGAATGACATGGAGTGATAGACCACGGTCAAATCACTTTCGCTTCATTCTTTAATTTCTCCGCAAGCTGCTTCGCCACGCTTTTCGCCTCGCCTTGCAAAATTTGCGTCTTCTTGCTTTTCACTGGCGCGTACATTTTGTGCATTTTAACCGACTCCGCCAACGGCACGCCCAAATCCGCTACTGTCATTTCCTTCAGCGGTTTTTTCTTCGCCTCCATAATGCCTTTGATCGTCGCATAGCGAATCGGCGCGTAGCCGGATTGCACGGTCAGCACGGCAGGAGAGGGAAGCTCGATATATTGAAACCAGCCGCTTTCCAATTCGCGTTTGATTTTGAGCTTGTTGCCTTCCAAGGCTTGAATTTCCATAACCAATGTCGCGCTCGGCATGCCGAGCAGTTCCGCGAGCACAACACCGGTTTGGCCGAAGCCCATATCATCACTCTGCAAGCCGGTGAGCACGAGATCGGGATTCTCCGACTTGATTGCCGCCGCCAAAAGTTTGGCGCTCACCAGTGGATCAAAAATCGGCTTGTCGTAATTGATCACCAGCGCGCGATCTGCGCCTTTCGCCAGCGCCTGCGAAATCGCCTGCTTCAAGCGCGCCGCCGGGCCCATTGAGACCACGATCATCTCGCCGCCGTGTTTTTCCTTCAAACGCAAACCGGCTTCCAGCGCGTAATGATCGCTTTCATTGATTTCATAATTCAAATTCTTTTCATCAACCCAGATGCCATCCGGAGTAATCTTGATCTGCGAGTCTTTCAGTGGCACCTGCTTCATGCACAGAATGATTTTCACGTGGTGCTCCTTTATTTGCCGTTTGCAGGTTCTAACTCGGCTTGCAGCTCTTCTTTAGCACCATATTCCACCGGCGCATCCTCTTCGTCCAACGGCAAGCCAACTTCCTGCATCACATCCTCGACGCTCTCCATCATTCCCAAGATTTCATTTGGATAAGCGCCAAAGTCCGCTTCAATTTGCTTTGGATCGACGTGTTGAAGAATATACTTCATGCACAGCCGATAAATGGATAATTCCGATTCTGACACTTCAACGTTACAAAGCATAAAGCTGGACTCTTCTCGATGATCAAGTAAATCCATAAATGCCTCTTGTTGCTGTCGGTCTTGTTCCTTGCCGATGCCGTTGTTGACCGTGAGCTGTCCGTTGTTTCCTTCCTCCGTTGGGCATTGCCTGTTTATCCCTACATGCGATATTTTAACCTACGCCACACGCTCTATTGTTTCAGACTTTTTTTTCGTACAACTCCATTGTCACACCTTTGCTTCAGCTTCAAGCTCTGAAGGTTATTGATCTTCTTTTGTCAGCAGCACAGCTTCTTCCATAATATTTTCAATGTCGTCGAGCATACCTTCCAGTTCGTCCGGTTCGGCGTCGAAATATTGTTCGATTTCTTTCGCATCCATCGCTTCAAGTGCATTCAAAAAAAGCAGCCGATAGATTCTTAACTCCGACTCCGAAATTTCGGCGTTAAAGAGCTGGATGTTGACAATCTCGCGTTTGCTGAGAAGATTCATATTGAAAGTATAGCGAGAACAAAAATAAACCGCAAGCAAAAATTTAACACAGGATCCTAGCAGCCTCATTTTCTTGCTCATACTCTTACTTTTACTCGCTTTTCGGACGGCCTGTTGGAAGCGAGTAAAAGTAGGAGTAGGAGTACGAGACCCGAGCAACCAGCGACAAGCAACCAGCTCACACATTCACCTTAAACGGATACCCGCCGCGCTCATACACCATCTCACAAACCTGTTTGCGCTTGCGGTCGATGTTGTCGTCGATTTGCCGATAATTGCGCCGAATCCGCCGCCACGCCTCGTCGATAAACGTTTTCGCGACGAGCAAATCCTGTTCGACGTCGCGCGCATTCGATTTGAGCAACGTATCGACGCGCGAGATAATGGAGATCATCGCGAACAAGTCGATGGTCATATCGGCGAGCCGGCGCTGAACAAATTGTTTGAGAATGATATCTTTGCCATGCTTCATCAACACACGTTCCGTGGCTTGATGCAAAGCTTTGGCATACTCGTTGAATTTGGCGGCTTCGTCGTTGAGTTTCGCATGAACGCCGGAAAGCTGATCGTGCGCCACTTTATCTTTAACTTTTTGCACCGCGTATCCTGTCAACAAACCGAAACCTTTGATCGGATCGCGTAAAGCCTTGCCGATTTTCTTGAGGTACTCGCCGGGGCCTTGAATGCCCGATAATGCAACAAAAGCGCGCAGAATTTCATTCGTGCCTTCGAAGATCAAATTGATGCGAGAGTCGCGCAAAATTCTTTCATACGGATAATCGCGTGAGTAACCGATGCCGCCGGCGATTTGCATCGCCTCGTTGGCCACGCGCCACACCGCTTCGCTCACAAAAATTTTGCTGATCGCCGATTCAAGCGAAAAATCGACGCCCTCGCGATCCGCCAACGCTGTGGTGAGATAAACCATGCTCTCCGCAGCGTAAGTGTCGGCGACCATCTGCGAGATTTTTTCCTGAATCATCTCGAACTGTGCGATAGGCTTGCCGAATTGTTTGCGATTCTTGGCATGCTCGATCGTCAGCTTGGTTAGCGCCTTGCACCCGCCCAAGCAGCCGCTGGCGAGGCCGAGACGACCGACGTTCAAAATTTCCATCGCGATTTTGAAGCCTTTGCCCATCGGCCCAAGCATGTTTTCAACCGGCATTTTAATGTTGTCGAAATTCAGCGAAGTTGTGTTGGAGCCGTGAATGCCGAGTTTCTCCTCCGGCTTGCCCGACGAGAAGCCCTGCATGCTGCGCTCCACAAGAAAGCCGGTGATCTTCTCTTTTTTCTCGCCGTTTTCCATCATCTCGGTTTTGGCAAACACGGTCAACACATCCGCAATGCCGCCGTTGGTGATCCAGATTTTGCCGCCGTTCAACGTAAAAAACTTTTTGCTGCCATCTAGCACGGCTTTGGATTGAATGCCCGCGGCATCGCTGCCCGCGCCCGCTTCGGTGAGCGCAAACGCGCCCATCCACTCGCCGTTCGCCATGCGCGGCAGAAATTTTTCTTTCTGCTGATCGGTGCCGTACATGATGATGCCTTTGCTGCCAATCGAGAGATGAGCGCCGAGCGAAACCGCGAGCGACGCATCAAAATTGCAAATCTGCTCGAATACGCGGCTGTACGCGGTCTGCGACAGCCCCGCGCCGCCGTATTGCTCCGGAATCGACAAACCGAAAAAGCCGATCTGCTTGAGGCCCTCCCAAACATTTTTGGGAATATAGCCGAGCCGATCGATTTCTTCCGATTTGATGTTGTCACGCGCAAATTCATTGAAGGCGTCGACAATCGTTTGCAAACTCTCCTGCTCTTCCGATTTCATTTTCGGATATGGAAAAACCATCTCCTGCTCGATTTCACCGGCGAAGAGGGATTTCAAAAAGCTGTGGGATTTTTCTTCGGTTGACATAGTAATTTCTCGAGTTGTAAAGGTTAACTGGTTGTTCAGTTATATCATCTCCTCGAATTGGTGGGCCACTATCTATGTCATGCTGGAAGCATCTTTTTTGTTATCGAGCACAGTCTTCGGCGAGCGATTCGACCGAGCTCATCGAGGTCTCAGTCGAGCCGTGCTGGATTGAAAAAGGATTCATCCTGAATGACATGATCTATTCCTCCTGTCTGAGGCCGATTCAATTTTCGAGTCTATCTTCAAGGTGCAAACGGATGGCATCTTTGATATTCTCCATGACTTCTTCGTAGGTGTCGCCTTGCGTATAGCATCCTTGCAGCTCGGGGCAAAAGGCGTAATAGCCGTCTTCGTCTTTTTCGATGACGACCGAGAAGCGGTAGTTTTTCATAATTTCACCTTGTCGTTTTATACCCTGCTCAAAAAATTCTCCAACACAAAAATCTTGCGAATGCGAAACTGCAGCGGGCTTTCCACCAATGCAACCGCTTTCAAGCTTTCCATTCCTGAAACGAACCACGGATCTTTACAAGCCGGAACTTCAAAAATCCAACTGGGACATTCAAGGCTCATTTCGTCACATAAATAATGCGCCGTTGAAGCCAATAAAGCATCAAAGCGTTCGTTGGTTACGGCGCGTTCTGTTCGACTCTTTTGGCAAATTGTAAAATTTGGACTGCGTGCGCCAGCGCTTCGACTTCGTTGGCAAAACTGCCGCTGGCAACAATTTTTTGTAGAGCGGCATAGACGTCAGAGCGCCGTAAAAGCTCGCGGACAAGATGCTGTACCTCTTTTTCGAGAAGCGCATCAGTTAAAGACGCCAAATCTTTCTCGACATCTTCGATCGTAAAAAGGTCGGCGTCCGACTCATGAGGCGTGATAGGTGGCATATTTATCTTCCGTAGTTTTGCGTGATTAAGTCAACCAATTTGTTGCTGTAATGCGTTCCCTGACGCTGGCAAGTTTGTAGCATGGAGCGAATCTCATCTTTCGTCAGGAGGCCGTCAAGACCGGCACGTGCTAATATACCCAAAAACCCGCTAATCTGCAATCCCATTGCTTCGGCAACCGCACGTGCCGCCTTTTCATCCAACAGAATTCTGTCGCATCGCAATTCAACGCGCTGCGATACGATGATCAACTCGGCTTCCGGCAGATGATTTTCGACAACCGGATCACGGCATGATGGCGTTGCGGCAATGCGGCGTGCGACCTCCATCGCTTCGGATTTTTCCTTGTCAGTCAAATTTGCAATTACGATAACGAGGCCGTCGTCGATCAATCGTTGAATCTCTGCGGCGGAATCATGTTTTTGAAATTCTGCCAGTTGGTCTTGGACAATAAAAATAGCGGAGAAGTATCGGCGCAGCAGGTTCTCGCCGCCGGCTTGAAAGACCGATAGCAGAGGTCCGGTATCTGCAGCGACAATTAAACGTCTAGTCGAGTTGAATAATGCCATGGGCTGTTTCAAGTTAAAGCATTGCTGGGTTTCTCTACTTTATACCCTGCTCAAAAAATTCTCCAACACAAAAATCTTGCGAATGCGAAACTGCAGCGGACTTTCCACCAACGCAATCGCTTTTAAACTCTCCATGCCTGAAACAAACCACGGCTCTTTGCAAGCCGGCGCTTCCAAAATCCAACGGGGACATTCGAGGCTCATTTCGTCGCATAAATAATGCGCCGTTGAAGCCAATAAAGCGTCGAATCTTTCGTTATTCAATTCAAACGGCTGCGCCAACGCCGCCGGATTTTTGTAATAACGGAAATCGTCCACAAAATCCATCAGATGGATGACCCAGTTTTTCGGGTCGGATTCGATTTGCTGCTTTGTTTCACAAAGTGTGGTCATGTCTCAAACAACTCTTCAATAAAAAACTGCGTTGCTGGTTTGATGCGTTGGCAAGGATAATATTTCTCAAGAATCGCGAAAACCTCCTGTGCTGATA
>Ga0247727_10002002_pt1 | contig 47146 bp, 48 predicted proteins | sample WisWelCaveWW1625_FD_202498 | JGI IMG/M metagenome (GOLD analysis project Ga0247727, IMG submission 202498) | Biofilm microbial communities from Wishing Well Cave, Virginia, United States - WW16-25 | ecosystem: Environmental > Aquatic > Deep subsurface > Groundwater > Cave microbial mat | place...
CTGGTTCCCGTGCTGTTGCGCACGGTTTATGCGGGCGACCCCGCGCTGCGCGCTGTGCCCGTGGTCTTCACCGTGCACAACCTGGGCTACCATGGCCTGTTCGGCCGCGACATCCTGGGCCGCATCGGCCTGCCCGATGAGTTGTTCCAGATGAACGGCGTCGAGTTTTACGGCAACGTGAACTATCTCAAGGCCGGCCTGATTTTTTCCGACTACCTCACCACGGTCAGCCGCAAATATGCACAGGAGATCCAGACCCCGGAATACGGCCACGGCCTGGAAGGCGTGATCCGCGCGCGCGCCGACCATCTGGTGGGCATTCTGAACGGCGTGGACTATGCCGCCTGGAGTCCGGAAAACGACAAGTTCATCGCCGCGAAGTACAGCGCCACCGACATCAGCGGGAAGCAGGCCTGTAAGAAAGACCTGCTGGAGCAATTCAAGCTCCCGACAGACAACCTGCAGCGACCCATCATCGGCATCGTTTCGCGCTTTGCCGACCAGAAGGGCTTCGACCTGATCGCCCACATCGCCGCGGAGCTGCTGCGCGAGGATGTCAGCATTGTCGCCCTAGGCACGGGCGACGCCAAGTACGAGAACCTCTTCCGCGAGCTGGCGTCCAAGCTTCCCGGCAAGGTCGGGGTGCGCGTGGGTTTCGACAACGGCCTGGCGCACAAAATTGAGGCCGGCTCGGACATGTTCCTGATGCCCTCCCGGTATGAGCCCTGCGGCCTGAACCAGATTTACAGCTTGAAGTACGCCACCATCCCGGTGGTCCGCGCCACCGGGGGCCTGGACGACACCATCGAGCCCTTCGACGCCGCATCGGGCCGCGGCACCGGCTTCAAGTTCTCCGCCTACGACGGCCGGGCCCTGCTGGGCTGCATCCGCGAGGCGTTGAAGGCTTACAACGACACCCGGACGTGGCGCCGCTTGCAGGCCAATGCGATGGCCAAGGACTATTCCTGGAAGGCCTCGGCAGGCGAGTACGCCAAGCTCTACGAAACGGCGCGCAAGGCGCGAATCGCCCGTGCCGCGGCCGCATCTAAATAGTCGCCGTCCGCCGGCCTCCCTTCGGCCCGCGCCCGGAACTCAACAGGAGACATCACCGTATGGCAGGCACGCTGCAAACCGTCGCTGACAGTACGTTTCAAGCCGAGGTCCTTGAGGCCAGCAACACCCAGCCCGTCCTGGTGGATTTCTGGGCCGAGTGGTGCCGCCCATGCCATGCCATCGCTCCCAGTGTCGAGGAAATCGCGCGCGAATATGCCGGCAAGCTGAAAGTGGTCAAGATGAACGTGGACGAAAACCTCAGCTACCCCTCCCAGTTCAACATCCGCGGAATCCCCACGCTGCTCCTCTTCAAGGCCGGCAAAGTAGCAGAGCAGATTGTCGGCGCCGTCCCCAAGGAACAAATCGAAAAGGCCGTGCAGCGGCACATTTGAGTCGCAAGCCGCCATGCGGTTGCTCACTCCGGACGCTGAGGGTAAAATGCTGGTTCGCGGACTGACCGCCTGACCCGCCTGTAGCGCCGGCCTTTAGGCCGGCATTGTTGTGTTGGGCCTTTTGGGCTGAGGAATGGCCGACCGGAAGGCAGGCGCTACAGCACTGAGGGAAGAGGAATCGCGGAGCTGATGAGCGCAATCGTCGTAGTGGGCGCGCAATGGGGAGACGAAGGTAAAGGCAAGGTGGTGGACTACCTGGCCGGCTCGTTCGACATCATTGCCCGCTACAGCGGCGGACACAACGCCGGGCACACGGTCATCTTCGACGGCAAGCGCTTTGTTCTGCAACTGATCCCCAGCGGCATTCTGCGCCCCGGCAAACTGGCGGTGATCGGGCCGGGGGTGGTGGTGGATCCCGCGGCGCTGATCGCCGAGCTGGATTCCCTGGCACAGGCCGGCGTGGAGGTTTCCGGCCGGCTGTTCGTCAGCAACCGGGCGCACCTGATTTTTCCGTATCACCGACAGATTGAGAAAGCGTCGGAGACCGCCCGCGGCGCGGCGAAAATCGGCACGACTTCGCGGGGCATCGGCCCGGCCTACGAAGACAAGATGGCACGACGGGGCATCCGCGTCGGAGAGCTGATTGATGCCGCGCTATTCCGCAGCCGGCTGGAGCGCGTCCTCCGCGAGAAGGCCGCCTATTTGCAAGGCGCGTTCGGCGAAACACTGGAGACGCCTGGTCTGCTGGAAAATTATCTGGCCATGGCCGAGCGCATCCGCCCGCACGTTACGGACACGACCTTGCTGCTGTACCGCGCCGCCTTGCAAGGCAAGAGGCTACTCTACGAAGGCGCGCAGGGCGCGATGCTGGATATTGACCATGGCACCTATCCCTACGTCACCAGCTCCAGCGCCGCGGCCGGCGGCGCCGCCACGGGCCTGGGCGTGCCTCCGGGCCGCATCGACGGCGTCATCGGCGTGACCAAGGCCTACACCACCCGCGTCGGCGGCGGCCCGTTCCCCACGGAGATGCCCGATCTCGAGGCCAAAGAAGTCCGCGACCGCGGTAACGAGTATGGCGCGGTCACCGGGCGTCCCCGTCGCTGCGGCTGGCTGGACCTCGCCGTGCTGCGCTACGCCGCGATGGTCAGCGGGATTGATTCTCTGGTGGTCACCAAGCTCGACGTGTTCGACACTCAGCAGGAAATCCAGGTCTGCACCGGCTACCGGTACAAAGGCTCGCCGATTGCCGAAATGCCGGCCGAGGTGGAAGTGCTCGAAAAAATCCAGCCCGTCTATCGCGCGCTGCCCGGGTGGAGATCAAACACCTTCGGCGTATGCGACCCCGCGCAGCTCCCGCAGGCCGCCTGCAACTACCTGAAGTTCATCTCTGACGAGCTGGCCATCGAAATCGGGATCATCTCCACCAGCCCGGACCGCGCCGCCACGATGGTCACCCCGGGCAGTAAACTGGCCGCGTGGTTGTAGCGCCAGCGCCTGGCCGGCGGCAGCACGGGATCCTGGCGGCGGAAAGCCGCCCTGACAATTACACTGCCATGATTTCTCATCTCGAGGCGCGGGCGAAAGTGATTGAAGTGGCGCGCGGTTTGCATCGCGCGCCGGCTTCCGAAGAACTCGCGCTGGCCGAGGCAGGGGGCAGAGTCCTGGCCGCGACGGTTGCCGCAGACCGCGACTATCCTCCCTTCCACCGCGCGGCCCGCGACGGCTTCGCCCTTCGCGCTGCCGACGCGGCCGCCCCGGGGGCAACTCTGACACTGATCGGAGAAATCAAAGCGGGCGACGACTTCCCAGGCTCGGTCGGTCCGGGTCAGTGCGTGCAGATCATGACCGGCGCTGCCGTGCCTCCTGGCGCAGACGCGGTGGTGATGGTCGAGCACACCCAGCAGAACGCCAGCCGGGTCACTCTGGACCGCGCGGTTTCTCCCGGGCAAAACTTCGTCCCCTGCGGGAGCGAATCGCGGGCGGGCCAGACGCTTCTCGCTCTCGGCGCGCGGCTGGGATATGCGGAGCTGGCCCTGGCCGCCCAGGCCGGCGCCGTACGTCTGCGCGTGACGCGGCGACCACGGATCGCCATCCTTTCCACCGGCGACGAAGTGGTCGAGCTGGGACATCAGCCGGGGCCGTTTCAAATCCGTAACAGCAACAGCGTCTCCCTGGCCGAGCAGTCGCGTCTGGCCGGCGCGGAGCCTGTGCCACTGGGCAACGCCCCTGACCACGAAGGCGAACTCCAGCGCCTGATCGAGCGGGGTCTGGCGGAAGATATTCTGGCGCTCAGTGGAGGGGTCTCGGTGGGGAGGTATGACCTGGTCGAACTGGTCCTTCGCCGGCTGGGAGCGGAGTTTTTCTTCGACGCCATCGCCATACGTCCCGGCCGCCCCGCAGTTTTTGGGCTGTGCCGGGGAAAGCCGGTCTTCGGCCTCCCGGGGAATCCGGTCTCCACGATGGTCACCTTTGAGCTGTTGGCCGTCCCGGCCATAGACATCCTCAGCGGAACACAGCCGCGCGGACTGCCGCTGTTCCGGGCGCGGCTGGCCGCCCCGGTGAGACAGAAATCTGCCCTCACGCATTTCCTGCCGGCGCGAGTCTCATGGGAACATGGACAGCCGGAAGTTCAGGAGTTGCCCTGGCAGGGCAGCGGCGATATTGTGGCCCTAGCCGGGGCTAATTGCTTTCTGATTGTCCCGATGGACCATCTGGAAATGTCCGCCGGCGAGTGGGTGGATGTGCTCCCCCGGCGAGGAATGATTTGATGTAGCGTGAGCGTCCCGCTGGCGCAGTTGCAGTGGTTGGGGTCGAAAGGCGCCGCCGAGGCGGCTGCGGTACAAGCTTATGCCACGACTCTCACACTATGGCAAAACGGGCCAGGTGCGGATGGTGGATGTCTCCGCCAAGGCGGTGACCACGCGCACGGCGGTAGCCCACGGGTTTGTGCACATCAGTCGCGCCGCGTTGCGCGAAGTGCGGCGCCTGCGCAACCCCAAGGGTAACCCGCTGGAAATCGCCCGCATTGCAGGGATCGCCGCCGCCAAGCGCACCTCCGAACTGGTGCCTTTGTGCCATCCGCTGCCCCTGACCCACATTGATGTGGCTCCGCGCCTGTGCGAAAATGGCGTGGCCCTAACGGCCACGGTGACCGCCACGGCGCAGACTGGCGTTGAAATGGAAGCCCTGACCGCCGTTTCCGTGGCTGCGCTTACCCTGTACGATATGTGCAAGTCCCTCGATAAGGCGATGGAAATCACGGACATCTATCTGGTGGAGAAGACGGGAGGGCGCAGCGGGAATTACTACCGCAACGGGGGACGTGGCGCGCGCCGCTCCGCGACCTCCGCGCCGCGCCGCCGGCGGCCAGGGGGCCGGCGATGAAGACTGTCAAGGTCCTGGTGGTGGACGACAACCCTCTGGTCCTGGACCTGATCACCAAGGGAATGGACCCCCATTGCGAAGTCATCCCGGCCACGGACGGCGCCGACGCACTGCTCAAGGCCATTGACAGCGCCCCGGACCTTATCATCTCCGACTACAAAACTCCCGGGATGGACGGCCGGCAATTGTTTGAAAAACTGAAGACGCGCGAGTCCACCCGCCAGATCCCGTTCATCTTTGTCGCTGCCCGCGCCGATATCGAGGAAAAGCTCAAGCCGCTGGGAAGCGGGGTCGAGGATTTCATCCAGAAGCCCTTTTTCCTCGATGAATTTGTGCAGAAGGCCAAGAAGGTGGTGGACCGCCTGCACCTGGAAAAATTGAGCAAGCAAGCCTCGCGCCCCGGTGTCATCCAGGGCCGCATCGAAGAGATGAGCATCATTGACCTGCTGCAATCGCTGGAGATGGGGCAGAAGTCCTGCCGCCTGACCCTGCGCCGCAACAGCCAGCAGATCGAGCTGTATTTCGCCGCCGGCGCCTGCAAACACGCTGTCCATGGCGCGAAGCAGGGTGACGACGCCGTCTATGAAGTGGTCAAATGGAACGACGGTGAATTCGAGATCGATTTCAACACGACCACCGAAAAGGTCACTACCACGCGCTCCACCCAGGGCCTGCTGATGGAGGGCCTGCGACTGATTGACGAAGCGAACGCCGCCGCCGCGGAGAGCAAGCCCTAGCGCGGGCGCGCCCGGCCATGAGCACACCGCTCTGCGTCGTTATCCTCACCGTGAGCGATTCCGTTTCCCGCGGCCGGTCCGAAGACAAATCGGGTCCCGCCGTCCAGGAGCGCTGCGCGCAGCTCGGCTGGCAGGTGACCGGCATGCAAACCGTCGCCGACGAGCAGGGCGTTATCCAGATGAAGCTGGCCGAACTGGCCGACTCCGGCTCCGCTGACGTTATCCTCACCACCGGCGGAACGGGCTTGAGCCTGCGCGACGTCACTCCGGAAGCCACCGCCGCGGCGTGCTCGCGGATGATTCCTGGACTGGGCGAGCAGATGCGCGAGATGGGGCGCCGCTCCAATCCGCGGGCCGTGCTGTCGCGCGCCACGGCCGGCGTGCGCGGGCGAACCATCATCGTCAATCTGCCCGGCAGTCCTCGCGGCGCCGTGGAATCGTTGGACGCGGTGGCTGGTTTACTTCCTCACGCCATCGAGGTACTCCAGGGCGCGCGCCACGATTGATTTCCGTAGGAGCGGAATCAGCACTCGAATTCCGGGAGTGGAATCCCGGCCTCCCGATGCTGACCCCTTTTGACTGGGCCTCGCCCTGTGCTAGCATACTCGCCGTCTGGGGATGCCACTTCGCTACATTCCTATTTTTCTTTTCGCCTTGCTGGCGGCCGCGTTTCCCGCGGTCACGCTTCTGATTTTCAAATACATCCGCCCGGATTCCACTTCGGCCGGAGCCAAGCTGAAGCCCTATGAGTGCGGCATTCCGCCCGAAGGCGACACGCGGGGCCGCTACTCGGTGCGTTTCTATATCGTGGCCATCCTCTTCGTGATCTTCGACGTGGAAATCATTTTTCTCTTTCCCTGGGCCGTGAGCTACGGCGCTCTGGGCGTGTATGGCCTGGTCACGATGTTCGTCTTTCTGGGGATTCTGGTGATTGGATACGCCTGGCTCTACAAGAAGGGCGCGCTGGAATGGGTGTGAGGTGCAGGACCCTGTGGCCCATGGTCTGTGACGAGTGATGACTGAAGAGCCGAAGGACAAACCGCAACCACCCGAGCCTCCGGCGGGTGCCGCGCCAGAAAGGCCCGCCGCCGAAAAACCGGCAGCGCCACCGGCGGCAGCCGCGCCTCCGAGACCGGCCCCGAAACCCACTCCACCGCCTCCGAAAGAAGGGCCTGTGCCGCTGGAGAACGAGCTGGTGGCGCGGCTGAAGGCGAAATTCGGGGACGCAGTCCGCGAAGCCTGGACCGACCGCAAACAGGCCATCCTGGTGATCGAACGGGAGCGATTGGGAGAAATTGTGCGGCACTGCCGTGACGCGGAGCAATTCAATTTTCTCGCCGACCTGACCGCCGTGGACTGGCCCCGCCGTGAAAAACGGTTCGATCTGGTGCTGAACCTCTATTCGTTTTCGAAGAATGAGCGGCTGAGGCTGAAGGTCCACGTCGGCGAGGCCGAGGCGGTTTCCAGCGTCGCAGGCGTGTGGCCTGTGGCGAACTGGCTGGAGCGCGAATGCTTCGACATGTTCGGCATCCGCTTTGAGGGCCATCCGGAACTAAAGCGTATCCTCCTGCCGGAAGAGTGGCAGGGACATCCGCTGCGAAAGGACTACGACATCCTCACGCAAGACACCGCCTGGGTGCGCGAAAACCTGGGCATCGAGAGCGGCCAGTGAGAACCAGTCAAAAGTAAAAGGGAAGAAGGCAGAAGCGAGAAGGCGGAAGGCAACGCACCGTTGAGCGATTGGGGAACAATTGGGGCCGGGGCCGGCGTGGAGACGACCGTGCTGGGAGCGGACGAGATTATCGTCAATATGGGGCCGCAGCATCCCTCCACCCACGGCGTGCTGCGCGTCAAGCTCAAGCTGGACGGCGAGCGCATCGTGGGTTCCGAGTGCATCATCGGCTACCTGCACCGCGGCGTCGAAAAAATCGCCGAGCATCGCACCTACCAGCAGTTTGCTCCCTACGTGGACCGCATGGACTACGTGGCTGCGGTGAGCAACGGATTGGGTTACTGCGAAGCGGTGGAAAAGCTGCTGGGCGCGGAAGCGCCCCCGCGCGCGAAGGTAGTCCGTACCATCCTCACCGAGCTGCAGCGCATCGCCAGCCACCTGCTGTGGCTGGGCACGCACGCGCTGGATATTGGCGCGCTTACGCCGCTGTTCTACTGCTTCCGCGAGCGCGAGGAAATTCTGAAAATCTTCGAGAAATACTGCGGCGCGCGGCTGACCACCCACGCCTTCCGCATCGGCGGCTTGCAGTACGAAACTTACGACGGCCTGGAGCAGGACGTCCTCCGCTTTTGCAACGACTTCGGCAGTAAGGTGGATGAGTACGAGCAGCTCCTCACCGGCAACCGCATCTGGCTGGAACGCACCAAAGGCATCGGAGTCCTGACCGCAGACCAGGCCATCGCCATGGGCGCGTCCGGGCCCGTTCTGCGCGGCAGCGGCGTGAAGTGGGACATCCGCAAAGCGATGCCCTACGCCGCATACGACCAGTACGAATTCGACATCCCGACGGGCAAGACCGGCGACACCTACGACCGTTACATCGTGCGGATGGAAGAGATGCGTCAGTCACGGCGCATCTGCCTGCAAGCGGTCGAGAATATTCCCGCCGGGCCGATTATGGCCAGGGTCGGCAAGGTGCTGAAGCCGCCTCCCGGCGAGGTCTATCACTCGATTGAAGCTCCCAAGGGCGAGCTGGGCTACTACGTGGTCAGCGACGGCACCGTGCAACCCTACCGCGTGCGCATCCGGCCGCCGTCGTTCATCAACTTGCAGGCCTTCGACCAGATGGCCCGCGGTCATCTGGTGGCGGACGTGGTGGCCATTATTGGCACGCTGGATATCGTATTGGGAGAAGTCGATCGTTAGATTGAAAAATTATGTGAGTTGGCGATTTCGTGATTTCGCGATTGCGTGATTTCGTGATTCGGAGACGAAAGGTTGAAAAGCAACTGGCGCCGGTTCAAGATTCTGCAAATCACCCAATCACTCAATCGCCGAATCACGCGATCATGCAATCACCAAATCGCGCAATCGCGAAATGGAATGACTGAGGAACTCGTTCGTCAATGACTGATTGGCTCATCCAATTCTTCGCGCCGCATGTGGTGCCGCTGATCATTGTACTGTTCGTGGTGCTGGTGCTGCCGCTGCTGGTCGGCTACGTTGTGCTGCTCGAGCGTAAAGTGATGGCCGATATGCAGGCCCGGCTGGGACCGATGCGCGTCGGCCCGCACGGCCTGCTCCAGCCCATTGCCGATGCCGTAAAACTCCTGATCAAGGAAGATATCATCCCCGAGAATGCCGACCGCTTCCTGTTCTGGATCGCGCCGCTGATTTCCGTCACCGCGGCGATGGTGGCCTTTTCCGGGCTGACCTTCGCGCCGGGCAAGTACGAACTCTTCGGCCACCTGAATACCATCGCCGTCGCCGACCTGAATATCGGCTTGCTGTTCGTCGTCGCCGTCAGCTCGATGGGCATTTTCGGCATCGTGCTGGGCGGCTGGGCGTCGAACAGCCACTATTCTCTGCTCGGCGCGCTGCGCAGCTCCGCGCAGATGGTCAGCTATGAGACGGCCGCAGGGATGGCCCTGATCAGCGGATTGCTGCTGGCCGGATCCCTTTCCACCCGGGCGATCGTGGAACGCCAGGCCGCGGAAGGTGTGTGGTTCATCTTTCTTGCGCCGGTCGGGTTTTTTATCTACCTGGTGGCCGGCATCGCGGAAACCAACCGCGCGCCTTTTGATCTTCCTGAGGCGGAATCCGAGCTGGTGGCCGGGTATATGACCGAGTTCAGCGGCTTCCGCTGGTCCCTCTACTTCCTGGCTGAGTACGCCAACATGATCGTGGTATCCGGCATTGCGACCACGCTGTTCCTGGGCGGATGGCTGCGGCCATTTGCGGGCGCTGCGGAGCTCAACTTCCTGGACTTTGCTCCGCCGGTCATCTTTTTGGGCGTGGCCGGCTACTGCCTGTGGCGCGTGCCACGGCTGTTCGAGCCGGTGCACAAAGTCGTGATGACGCTCTTCGCCGGCCTGTGCTTGCTCCTGGCCCTGGTCCTGGCTCTGCCAGTGACCGTCCTGCCGTCGTGGAAGCCGGTGCTGCACGGCGTGTTCTGGTTTGTGGCCAAGGTGGTCGCCTACCTTTACGCATTCATGTGGTTCCGATTTACGTTTCCGCGCTACCGTTTCGACCAACTGATGCGCCTGGGCTGGCAGTTCATGATCCCGGTCTCGATAGTCCACGTGATGTTGCTCGCCCTGGCGCTGGTGCTGCAGCGTGACCCGGGGCAGGGCGGACTGGGATGGCCCTGGTGGCATGGGATGCTGGTCTCCACGGGCGGCACGCTGTTGGTGGCCGCCTGGCTGGCTGCTCTCAGCGAGCGCCGCCAGGCCGCTCCGGCGGGGAGCCCGGCATGACGCTGAACCTGGTCTTCTTCTACTTTTTTTCTGCGCTGGCCGTGGTTTCCGCGATTCTGATGATCACCCGCCGCAATGTAGTGCACAGCGCCATTTTTCTGGTCACCGCGCTGCTGGCCACCGCCGGCATCTACCTCCAGCTCCGCGCCGAGTTGCTGTTTGCCGTGCAGATCATTCTGTACGTCGGCGGCATCATGGTTCTGTTTCTTTTCGTCATCATGCTGGTGAACCTGGACGTTGCCGTGCGCCAGGCTGCGTTCAGCCGGCAGACCTGGCTGGCCATTCTGCTGGCCGCGGCCATGACGGGCCAGGTGGCGCTGGCGGTGTGGACCGGCCGGGCCAGCGTCACGCTGCCGCCCGTGCAGGCCGGAGCGCTCGACCCCAACACGGAGATTGTGGGCCTGGCCCTGTTCCGCAACCACATGCTGCCCTTTGAAATCGCCTCGATCCTGCTGCTGGTGGCGATGATCGGGGCCGTGGTGATGAGCAAAAAGAAGATCTAGACAATGATACCCACGGAACACTATCTGGCACTCAGCTTTATCCTGTTCACCATCGGGGTGATCGGCGTGCTCACGCGCCGCAACGTCATCATCATCTTGATGTCCATCGAGCTGATCCTCAACGCTGTGAACATCAATCTGGTGGCCTTCTCCCGCCACCTGGGTGGCGTGGACGGCCAGATTTTCGCCATTTTCATCATTACGGACGCGGCCGCGGAAGCCGCCGTCGGCCTGGGCATCATCATCGCGTTTTTCCGCAACCGGGCGACCGTGCTCGCCGACGAAATGGATCTGTTGAAGTGGTAGCGATCGGGCGGATGGGAAGCTGCTGAGGACGAATGCACCACTCCTATTTTCTTGATCATCTGTGGCTGATCCCGCTGTACTCGCTGGCGTCCGCGTTTCTGATGCTGGTGATCGGCCGCACTCTGCCCAAGCGCGCTGTGGATGTCCTCTGCGTGGGCAGCGTTTTCGTTTCCTTCGTGCATTCGCTGGCCGCCGTTTGGCAATTGCTGGGGATGCCTCCGGAACAGCGCGTCGTCCAGAACGTGCTGTTTGACTGGGTGGGTGGAGCCTCCCGCACCAGTGACGGCCGCCTGGGCGATTTTGTGGCCGAATGGGGGATGCTGCTCGACCCCTTGAGCGGGGTGATGATTCTCGTGGTCACCGGCGTGGGCTTCCTCATCCACGTCTATTCCATCGGGTATATGGGTCACGAAGACGGGTACTACCGCTTCTTCGGCTACATGAACCTGTTCATGTTCTCGATGCTCACGCTGGTCCTGGCCAACAACCTGCTGCTGCTGTTCGTCGGCTGGGAGGGCGTGGGCACGTGCAGTTATCTACTGATCGGCTTCTACTACCTGAAAAAATCCGCGGGCGACGCCGGCAAGAAAGCGTTTATCGTCAACCGCGTGGGCGACGCGGGATTTCTCCTGGGCGTGTTTCTGCTCTCGGCGACGCTGGGCACCATCACGTTTTCAAGCGCCGGCCGGGCGGGCCTGGAGCGCATCCTGGCCATCCCCGAGGCGCTGGCGGCCAGCGGCCTGGGAGTCGGCGCGCCCGTCCTGACAGCCATTGCGCTGCTGCTGTTCGTCGGCGCCACCGGCAAGTCCGCGCAGATTCCGCTGTACACCTGGCTGCCGGACGCGATGGAAGGCCCCACGCCGGTCAGCGCGTTGATTCACGCGGCGACGATGGTTACCGCGGGCGTCTATATGGTCGTGCGCACCAACCTCATCTTCCAGCACTCGGTGGTGGCGCTGGAAGTAGTGGCCCTGGTCGGCGCGGTTACAGCGATGTACGCCGCAACGATGGGGCTGGTGCAGAACGACATCAAGCGCGTGCTGGCCTACTCGACCATCAGCCAGCTCGGCTATATGTTTCTGGCCTGCGGCGTGGGCGCGTTTGTCGCCGGCATCTTCCACCTGATGACCCACGCCTTTTTCAAGGCGCTGCTGTTCCTCGGCTCGGGTAGCGTGATCCACGCCCTGAGCGGGGAACAGGACCTGCGCAAGATGGGCGCGCTGTGGAACCGCATCCCGGTCACGGCCAAGACCATGCTCATCGGGACGATTGCCATCGCCGGCTTTCCGCCGCTGGCCGGCTTTGTCAGCAAAGACCTCATCCTTGAAAAGACCTTTTCCCGCGAAGCCGACATCTTTTTCAAACTGCTGTGGGGCATCGGCATCTTCACAGCAGGTATGACCGCCTTCTACATGTTCCGGCTGTTCAACCTGGCGTTCCAGGGCAGCTCGCGCGTGGCGCCCGAGGCCGAGCACCACATTCACGAATCGCCCACGTCGATGACTGTCCCCCTGGTCGTGCTGGCGCTTCTCTCTGTCGTGGGCGGCTGGATTGGCTGGCCGCAGGCGCTGGGCGGCGGGGAGTGGTTCAACCAATTTCTCGCGCCGGTGGTGGCGCACGTCCCCGTGCCCGGCGAGGCCGCACACCCGCACATCTCCCATCTCGCGGAATACACGCTGATGGCCGTTTCCATCGCCATCGCTGCGGCGGGTTTTTTCCTTGCGAAATTCATTTACTTGCAACGCGAGGGTCTGGCCGACGCCCTGGCCGCCCGCTGGCAGGGCCTGCACACCTTGCTTTACCGCAAATACTTCATGGACGAAATCTACGACTCCCTGTTCGTCAACCGCACCAAGGACCTGGCATCCACGCTGGGCTCGTTCGATCGGGGCGTTATTGACGGCATCGGCGTGGACGGCACAGCCTGGCTGACCCGGCTGACATCACGCATCTCCATCTACTGGGATACTTGGGTCGTGGACGGCAGCGTGCGCCTGGGCTCGCTGCTGGTGTGGCTGGCCAGCTACCCGGTGCGAATGACCCAGACCGGTCTGGTGCAATCCTATGCGCTGCTGATTTTCGTGGGCGTCCTGCTGTACATGGGCTTTGCCCTGCTCGGCGCCCCTGAACTGCGAGGATGGAAGTGATGCCAGACTTTTTTTACAGTCACCTGCTCAGCATCATCCTGCTGACGCCGCTGGCCGGGGCGCTGGTGATGATGTTCATCCCCCGCGACGCGGTCGCCACGCACCGTGTCCTGGGAAACGTCTTTGGCTTTCTCGGCTTCGCCGTCTCCGTACCGCTCCTCACGGGACTGGATCCGTTGCGTCCCGGATTCAATCCGGGCATCCCCGGCTTCCAGTTCAAGGAATACGCGGAGTGGATACCGTCCATCGGCGCGGCGTACTCGCTGGGCGTGGACGGCATCAGCCTGACGCTCATCCTGCTGACCACATTCATCGGGGCCATCGCCATCCTGTGCTCGTGGAGCGCCATCCAGACGCGCGTGAAGGAGTACTACATCTTGTTGCTGGTGTTGCAGTCGGGGATGCTGGGCGCTTTCATGGCCCTCGATTTCTTCCTGTTCTATGTCTTCTGGGAAGTGATGCTGGTGCCGATGTACTTCCTGATCGGGGTGTGGGGCAGCGACCGGCGGCTGTATGCGGCCATCAAGTTTTTCCTGTACACGCTGGCGGGGTCGGTGCTGATGCTGCTGGCCATCCTGGCGATATATTTCAACCACGGATGGATGCACGCTGCCGGCGATCTGGCCTGCCCAGCCGCGGGGATGTTCCCCGGCCACGAAAAGTTCACCTTCGACCTCCAGTTGCTCTTCCAGGTGACTCCGCACTTCGCTCTGGAGATGCAGCAGTGGCTGTTCTGGGGGCTGTTCTTCGCGTTTGCGATCAAGGTGCCGATGTTCCCGTTCCACACCTGGCTGCCCGACGCGCACACCGAGGCACCCACGGCTGGCTCGGTCATCCTGGCGGGCGTCCTGCTGAAGATGGGCACCTACGGGTTTGTGCGCTTCTCCGTGCCCATGTTGCCGCAGGCCGCCACCGACTACGCCGACTGGATGATCTGGCTGAGCATCGTGGCCATCATCTATGGCGCGCTGGTTTGTATGATGCAGAAGGATATGAAGAAGCTCATCGCGTACAGTTCGGTCAGCCACCTGGGCTTTTGCACGCTGGGGATTTTTGCGCTGACGCCTATGGGCTTAAGCGGTAGTGTCCTCCAGCAGCTTAACCACGGCATCTCCACCGGGGCGCTTTTCCTGATCGTCGGGATGCTCTATGAGCGCCGTCACACGCGCATGATTTCCGATTTCGGCGGGCTTTCCACGCCGATGCCGAATTTTGCTGCGTTTTATCTGATTATCAGCCTGAGCTCGCTGGGGATGCCGCTGCTGAACGGCTTCATCGGAGAGTTTGCCATCCTCCGCGGCGTGTTCGAGGTCAGCAAAGGTGGGGTGGCGGTTGGCCAGACCTGGGCGGCGTGGGGCGTGGTGGGCATCGTGCTCGGAGCGGCCTATCTCTTGTGGCTCTTCCAGCGGGTGATGTTCGGGCCGGTGACCAATCCCGAAAACGAGAATCTCCGCGACTTGAACGCGCGCGAGTTTGCCTGTCTGCTGCCGCTGGTGGTGCTGGCATTCTGGATCGGCATCTATCCCAGGCCGTTCTTCGCTTATATTGACCCGCCGGTGAACAAGATTGTCGAGCGCGTGAACCCGGACTATTTCAGTTCACCGCGCGTTGCCATCCCGGCCCGGGCTGCCGAAGCGGCGCCCGCGGAGACGAAGTAAAGGTACGCTGATTTCGGCACGTAAATGTGAGCAGCCGATTCTGCTGACTGACAACCGAGAACGAAGAACGAACAACTGAAATGGGCGAATTCTTCAATCCGGCTGATTTCCGGCTGATCTTGCCGCCGGTGATCCTCTGCGTCTTCGGCCTGGGAATTCTCTTGACCGACGCGTGGCTGGAGCGCTCGCAAAAGTGGTTCAGCGGGGTGATGGCGCTCACTGGCGTGGGTTTCAGCGGCTGGTGCCTGTGGCTGCTGCACGGCGACATCCGGAAGCAAGTGGACTCGATGAACAAGGAGTTTCCCGGCGTGGCGTTCACGCCGGAATTGGTGGGCCTGCGCGGCGCCGTAGTAGTGGACCCCTTCTTTATCTTCTTCAGCGCGCTGTTCCTGGCGGCTACGGCGCTGGTGGTTCTGCTGTCGCTGCGGTATCTCGAAATCGAACACGAACACCACGGCGAATACTACGCCCTGATGCTTTTCGCCGTCGTGGGGATGATGTTCATGGCCTGCGGGATGGACCTCATCGTGCTCTTCATCGCGCTGGAGACGATGGCGCTCAGCTTCTACGTGCTGGCCGGGTTTCTGCGCAGCGACCGCCGCTCCAACGAGGGCGCGTTGAAATATCTCTTGTTGGGAGCTTTCAGCTCGGGCGTGCTGGCCTACGGCTTCTCCATACTCTACGGTCTCTCCGGCTCAACCAATCTGAACGTGATTGCCCGCGCGCTGGCCGCCCGCGTCGCCGAGCCCGCCGCCCAGGCGGATTTGCTGCTTCTTGCCGCGCTGGCAACGGTCAGTGTCGGCTTGTTCTTCAAGGTGGCCGCGGTTCCATTTCACCAGTGGGCCCCGGACGTCTATGAAGGCGCGCCGACGTCTGTGACTGCGTATCTGAGCGTTGCCAGTACGGCCGCCAGCTTCGCCATGCTGCTGCGAATTTTCCTCACCGCGTTTGCGCCCATCCGCGCGGACTGGGAACTGCTGCTCATTGTGGTCTCGCTGGCCAGCATGACGGTCGGCAACCTCGCGGCCATCACCCAGACCAACGTGAAGCGCATGCTGGCCTATAGCTCCATCGGCCACGCCGGGTACATCCTGCTTGGACTCATCGCCGGAAATGCCACGGGGCTTCAGGGCATCGCCTTCTATCTGCTGGCCTACGCCTTTATGAACATCGGCGCGTTTGCCGTCATCATCGTGTTGCGGCGGCAGGGCGTGGTGGGCGACGAGCTCGAGGACTTCAATGGACTGTCGCAACGCAACCCGGCAGCCGCCTGGCTGATGCTGCTATTCTTGCTGTCGCTGGCGGGGATTCCTCCCACCGCCGGATTTGTTGGAAAGTATTTCATCTTCCTGGCGCTGATCGAGGCCCGGCAATATGTGCTGGCTGTCATCGGAGTGCTGTATATCATCCCGGCGGTGTACTACTACCTGCGCATTGTCCAGCATATGTTCCTGCGCGACGTGACCGACCCCGTTGAGCCGCGAATGAGTCCCGCGCAGGCCGTGGCCATCACCGCTTGCGCCGTGGTCACGCTTGCGGCCTGCTTGTTCGCGGAGCCCTACATCCGCTTCGCCGCATCTTCTGTGCTCGTGCCTTTCGGCCGCTGAGCACGGCAACACAATGTCCGGTCAAAACTCTCCTCCTCCGCCCCGCCCGCAGAGCTTCTCCCGGCTGATGGCCCTGGCCATGGAGCTGCCGTTCATCCTGGTCGGCTCCGTCATTCTCGCCGGGGCCGTGGGCTACGTGCTTGACGACTGGCTCGGGACCAGGCCGGCTTTCCTGTTCCTTCTGGGCCTGCTGGGATTTTTTGCCGGACTGCGCGAGCTGTTGCGCCGGTTTGGCACCGGAGGCGGCAAGACCAATGGGAACCGCCCCCCGCCATAGCCGCATCGGGGCGCACACCGAGCGACGCATCGGCCATCTGACCCTGGGTTTGGGACTGGTGGCCGCTGCCATTGCTGCGGCAGCGCATTCTGCTCTGGCCGGGCTGGGCCTGGCCGGCGGCGCCGTGCTCGTCTGGCTCAACTATCTGTGGCTGCACGGCGGCGTGGCGGCCATCTCCAGGCTTTCGGTGGCCCAGGCGGGCGCAGAGAAGCCGCGCATTTCTCGCTGGGTATGGGTGCGGTTGGCGGGACGCTACGCGTTGATGGCCGCAGGCGCGTATGCTATGATTTTTTTCCTGCGCGTGCCTGTCTGGAGCGTCTTTGCCGGCCTGTGTTCCCTGGGCGCGGGAGTGATGTTGGCCGCGGTCTGGGAGCTGGCCGGCGGGCCCGGCAAGACGGACCTCTGACCTATGCAAGCACACCACGTCAATCCCATCACCGAGTTCGTCAACCGCCTGATCGGCCAGCCGGTGCTGCACGCGCTGGAAAAGGCCGGTTTCCACGTCCACGACCAGGCCAACCCCATCCCCGACCACGTGGTGATGTCCGTTATCGTCGCGACGGTCATCATGGCTCTGGCGCTGTGGCTGCGCCGCCGCCTTTCGGTGGACCGCCCCGGCGCGGCGCAGCAAATTGCCGAATTCCTGATGACCAATCCGTTAAAGATGGGCGTGCGCGACCTGCTGGACGAAAACGCCGGGCACCACGGGCGCCACTACATCTCCATGGTCGGGACTGTGGCCGTGTTCATCCTGGTCAGCAATCTGATCAGCGTCATACCCATTTTTGTGTCTCCCACCGCGGCCCACCCGGTGCCCTTTGCCTGCGCCCTGGTGACGTTTTGTTATTTCAACTGGCAAGGCATCCGGGCCCACGGCGCGCTGGGCTATCTGAAGCACTTCTGCGGCTCGGTGTGGTGGCTGGCCCCGCTGATCTTACCGGTGGAAATCATCAGCACGACGCTGCGCATGCTCTCGCTTACTGTCCGTCTGTGGGCCAACATGCTTTCGAGTGAATTGATTTACGTCATTTTCCTCGGCCTGCTGCTGAAGCCCGCGCTGTTCGTGTACGACAAAATCCCCGCGCTGGGCATCGCGCTGGGCATCTTCCCGGCAACGATTCCGATTGCATTTGTCCTGCTGCACATCTTCGTCGCCGTGATACAGACATTTGTCTTTACGCTGCTGCCCGCCGTGTATTTGGGCATTGCGACGTCGCAGGAGCACTAGTTGCAGTGCATTCCGGCTTGATAACGCTCGCCAGTGTGAGCCCGGCTGCACGAGGATGACGGGAACCACCCCCTGGCGGCGATTCTTACACAAGGAGAAAGACGATGAAAAATGTGGCAACGATGCTGGTGGTCGCCGTGGTCGCGCTGCTGGCAGTCCCGGCGGCGTTTGCGCAGGAAGCGGGCGCGGCGGGGGCGCAGCACGCCGGCGCGAATTGGTCGGTCATCACCGCCGGTTTCGGTATGGCGGTGGCCGCGGCGTTCTGCGGCCTGGCGCAGTCGCGCGTGGGTGCGGCGGCCTGCGAAGGCATAGCCCGCAATCCCGGCGCCACCGACGTCATCCGCGGAGCGATGCTGCTCGCGCTGGTGTTCATCGAGTCCCTGGTGTTGTTCACCTTCGGTATGATTTTCCTCAAGGCGTAAGCCGAAGACGCGCGGTTCCGCGAATCGATTCCCAACTCCCACGGCCCGGAGCATTCCCTCCGGGCTGTGGTGTGTCGAGAGCCCCCGCACCCGACTTCGCCGCCTGTGCCGTTCCAACGAATTAGGACTAGCGGGTCAGGGCTTTAGCCCTGACATGCAGCCTGCGAAGTTTCAGCCGGGCTTTAGCCCCTGAAGTCTTCCGTCCGGAGACCCTTATGCTGAAAAATTTGGAGGGGCACTAACGCAGCGCCAAAGCTCCCTGCGCGGCGAGCGTGGAGACCCCTTCGGGGAAGATGCCGAGACAGATGGTGCCCGCGGCGGTCAGGAGCAGCACCAGCCCTACGGCGGCGGGCAGGGGAGAGGGGTTCCATGCCTCCTCCGGTTCGCGGAAATACATAGCCACGATCACACCGAGATAGTAGTACGCGCCCACCGCGCTGTTCAACGCTGCCAGTATAACCAGCCAGAGCAGGTCGGTCTTGAGCGCTGCGCTGAACGCATAGAATTTTCCCAGGAAGCCCGCGGTCACCGGCATCCCCAGCAGCGACAGCAGATAAAGCGAGAGCAACGCCGCGGTCAGCGGCTGCCTCCAGCCCAGTCCCGCGTAGTCGTCCAGTGTCAGCCGCCGTTCGCCCGCGCCGCCCAGATGCGCTACCACGGTGAATGCGCCTATGGACATCAGGGCGTACGCTGCCAGGTAGTAGAGCACGGCAGCGACGCCTTCGCCTGAGCGCGCGCCCGCCGCAAAGGCCACCAGCAGGTAGCCGGCGTGCGAAATCGAGCTGTAGGCCAGCATGCGCTTCACGTTGGTCTGCACCAGCGCAGCCAGATTGCCCACGGTCATCGTCAGCGCGGCGGAGAGGGCGATCACCGGCAGCCACAACTCGCTTTCCGGCGCAAACCCGCTGCACAGCAGCCGCATCAACATCGCAAACGCGGCAGCCTTGGGCCCCGCGGAAAACATCGCCGTCACCGGCGTGGGCGCTCCTTCGTACACGTCCGGCGTCCACACCTGGAACGGTACGCTGGCGATCTTGAACGCGAGCCCAGTAATCATCAGCGCCAGGCCCAGCACCAGCAGCGGCGCACCCGCGCGGCCCTGTTCGATGGCCAGCCTGATCTGCGGCATCATCGTAGTGCCCGTGGCGCCATAGACCATCGCGGCACCGTACAGGAAAAACGCCGTGGCGAACGAACCGAGCAGGAAATACTTGAGCGCGGATTCGTTGGACTTGAGGGCATCGCGGCGGTAGCCGGCCAGCACGTAGCTGGCAATGGAGCTGATCTCCAATCCCAGGAACGCGGTCAGCAGTTCGTTGGCCCCTGCCATCACGCCCATCCCGGCCGTGGCAAACAGCACCAGCGCGTAGTATTCGCCCTGCTGCAACCCCTCGCGCTCGAGGTAATCGTAGGAGCCCAGCACTGCCAGCACCGCAATCCCGCCGATCAACCCGTGCAGGAAGATGCTGAAATCGTCCACCAGCATCAGCCCGTAAAATGCTGTGCCGGGGAATTGCGACATCCAGTGCACCGACGCGGTGCTGAGCGCCGCGCCGACCAGCGCCAGCCGCGCCATCCAGCCCTTGCTCCCTGCGGGAACAAACGGGTCGAGGAGCATAATCAGCATCCCGAACGCGCACAGGATGAATTCCGGCGCCAGGCGGTAGATATCTTGTATCGGCGGGAACACCTACCGGCCTCCTCCGGCGTTTTCGGCCAGATGCACCTGCCCGCGTTCCATCTGTTGCAGGACGTGCGCAGCGGAGGCCTCCGTCCGGCTGGTAAACATCGGCGAGGCCACGCCCATGGCGATGATCACCGCGGCCAGAGTGGCCAGGATGATGCGCTCCCGCAGCGTGGCGTCAGGCAGAGAGCGGTTTTTCTCCTGCGTAATTTCCCCGAAGACCACGCGTTGGTAGGCCCACAGCAGGTACACGGCGGAAAGGATGACTCCCGTGGCCGCCAGTGCCGTCCACGTGACGCTGCGGCGGTATGATCCCAGCAAAATCAGGAATTCGCCGACGAAGCCGTTCAGCGGCGGCAGGCCCAGCGACGAAAGCGCGATCAGCAGGAAGTACGCACACAGCACCGGCATGGGCTTTACCAGTCCGCCGAATTCGGAGATCAGGTGTGTGTGCCGGCGGTCGTAGAGCATCCCGGCCACCAAGAAGAGCGCGCCCGTCGAAATTCCGTGGCTCAGCATCTGGTAGATGGCGCCCTGCATCCCGATGGTCTGGAAAGAAAAAATCCCCAGCACCACCATCCCCAGGTGGCTCACCGAGGAATAGGCAATCAGCTTTTTCAGGTCCGGCTGAACCATGGCCACCAGCGCCCCGTAAATCACGCCGACAATGGCCAGCACGGCCACCCACGGCGCCATCGTCACCGCAGCGATGGGGAACAGCGGCAGACAAAAGCGCACCATGCCGTAGGTTCCCATTTTCAACAGCACCCCGGCCAGGATGACCGACCCGGCCGTGGGCGCTTCGACGTGCGCGTCCGGCAGCCAGGTGTGCAGCGGGAACAGCGGCACCTTGATCGCAAACGCCAGGAAGAAGGCTCCGAACAGCAGCAGCTCGGTCGTCGCGTCGAGCGCCGGCCTCCCCGACGCCAGCCGGGCCTGGATGTCCGGCAGGTCAAAGCTCCCGGTAATCTGGTACAGCCACAGGATGGCCACCAGCATCAGCACCGACCCGGCCATGGTGAACAGCACGAATTTCAGCGCGGCGTAGATGCGCCGCTCGTGGCCCCACACGCCGATGATGAAATACATCGGCACCAGCATCACTTCCCAGAACACGAAGAACAGGAACAAATCCAGCGCGAGAAACACTCCGAGCATCCCGGTCTCCAGCACCAGAAGCATCAGGTAGAACGGCCGGGTGTGCTCGCGGATGGAATCCCACGCGCACAACACCGCGATGGGCGTCAACAGCGTGGTCAGCAGCACCAGGAACACGGAAATCCCGTCCACGCCGAGGTGGTATTGGATGGGCGGCGCGTCCATCCACGCGCGCAGCTCTTCGAACTGGTAGGCGGTGGTGGCCGCGTCAAAGCCCCGCAGCAGCAGGAGCGAAAGCCCGAACTCCGCCACCGCTACGGTCAGCGCCAGCCGCCGGATCCATACCCGGTCGCTGGCGTCCAGCAACAGCAACGCGACGCCGCCGGCCAGCGGGAAAAACACCACGATGCTCAGCAGATAGTTCTCCACGTCAGGGCACCAGCCACAGCAGGAATGAAGTCACCAGCGCGGCCCCAAGAACCACCCAGGCCGCATAACTGCGCGTGTTGCCGGACTGCGCCAGCCGCAATTTTCCCCCGATCGCCACCGCGGCCAGCGCCACCCCGTTCACCGCTCCGTCAATCCCCCGGGCGTCCAGCACTCGCCAGAACACATTCGTCGAAAGCCAATGGATGGGATGCACGACCAGGAAATCGTACATCTCATCTATCCAGTACTTGTTCAGCAGAAGGCGGTGCGGCCCGGCGAACTGCGCCGCCAGACGTTCCGCGATTTCCGGCCGCGAGTAGTAAATCCTCATCGCGACGATGGCCCCGGCGACAGCAGTAAGAATCGCCGCCGCCATCAACCCCCACTCGAGTGCGAGGGAGTGGCCGCCGGGATGCACGGCTTCCGACTGTTTTTTCAATTCCTCGGCGACGGAAAAGGCGGGAGCCAGGAAATGCTCGAAGCGATTTGCGCCACCCAACAGTGGCGGGATGCCCACCCACCCGCCGCCCAGGGAAAGTGCGGCCAGCGCCACAAGCGGCGCTCGCATGCTCCACGGGGATTCGTGCACGTGGACGTGATGCACGTCAAACCGCGGGGCGCCGTGGAACGTCAGGAAATACAACCGGAACATATAGAACGCGGTCAGCAGCGCGGTCGCCAGCGCAAGGAAATAGAGCGGCCGGATGGCATAGGGACTGACGAACGCCGCCTCCAGGATCGCGTCTTTGCTGAAGAAGCCGGAGAACAGCGGCGCGCCGGCAATCGCAAGGGTGGCCACCAGCATCACGCCATGCGTCCACGGGATGGCTTTGCGCAGCCCGCCCATATGGCGCAGGTCCTGCTCGCCGTCCAGGGCATGAATGACACTGCCCGCGCCGAGAAAGAGCAGCGCTTTGAAGAAGGCGTGGGTCATCAGGTGGAAGATGCCCGCCGCATACGCGCCCACGCCGCAGGCCAGGAACATGTAGCCGAGCTGGCTGACGGTGGAGTAGGCCAGCACGCGCTTGATGTCGTTCTGCACCAGCCCGATGGTGGCTGCGAAGATGGCCGTCAATGCGCCCACCACGGCCACGACAGCCAGCGCCGCGGGTGCGTGTGAAAAGAGCACGCTGGACCGCGCGACCATATACACGCCCGCGGTGACCATCGTCGCCGCGTGGATCAGCGCGCTGACCGGCGTGGGGCCTTCCATCGCGTCGGGCAGCCATACGTACAGCGGGAGTTGCGCCGATTTTCCGCAGGCACCGGCAAACAGCAGCACGCAGATGGCGGTCAACACGCCGCCCGCACCTGCCGTTTCCACGGGCATGGCCGTCGCGCGTGCAAATACCGGCAGGTAGTCGAGCGTGCCGAACGTCCAGAACATCAGCAACAGCGCCAGCAGAAAGCCGAAGTCGCCGATGCGGTTCACAATGAATGCCTTTTTTCCGGCATCGCCCGCCGATTTTTTCAGATAGTAGAACCCAATCAGCAAATAGCTGCACAGGCCCACGCCTTCCCAGCCCACAAAGAGCACCAGGTAGTTGGCGCCCATCACCAGCACCAGCATGAAAAACATGAACAGGTTCAGGTAGCTGAAAAACCGCGCGTACCCTTCCTCGCGGGCCATGTACCCTGTGGCGTAGATATGGATCAGCGAGCCGACGCCGGTCACCACGCCGAGCATCACCAGCGTGAGCTGGTCCACCTGGAGTGCGAATTCGGCGCTGAATGTCCCCGCGGCGATCCACGTGAAGTATGGCTGCACCCAGGGGATTTGCCCCGCACCGAGGCGGACGAATTCGGCGGCCAGCTTCACCGCCAGCGCAAACGACGCCACCACGCTGCCCACGGCGATGGCGCTCACCGCGGCCTTGGGCATGTGTTTCCAAAAAAGCCCGTTCAGCGCGGCGCCAGCCAGAGGCAGCGCGGGGATTAGCCAGAGATGGTCCAGTATCTGCATTCACTAACTTTGAGGCAGTCTTCTTCGAATCAACCGTCGGGGCCATCCCGATGCTTCGGGATGCGCCGGCCCAGCTGCTCCGGGCGAGCCCTTCGCAGCCTCAGGACAAGCTGAAGCCCGCCCCTCCGACACGCGGTCTTCTGCACTAGAGCTTCAGCAAATCCACTTTTTCCACGTTCAACGTCTGCCGGTTGCGCGCGATCAGCATGATGATGGCCAGCCCCACCGCCGCCTCCGCCGCCGCCACCACGATCACAAAAAAGACGAACACCTGCCCGTCGAGCTGCCCGTGCTGCTGGCTGAAGGTCACAAACGCGAGGTTGACCGCGTTCAGCATCAGCTCGATGCACATGAAGATGGTGATGATGTTGCGCTTGAACACGAATCCCACCACGCCCAGCCCGAACAGCACGGCGCTCAGGATCAGGTAATAGGAAGCTGGGACCAAGTCATTTCCTTTCACCGCCGGCGTCCCGGCGGCGATTGTCTACCGCTTCGCCAGAACCACTGCCCCCAGGATGGCAATCAGGATCAGGATCGAAGTCAGCTCAAACGGGAACACGAACTCGCGGAAGAGCAGGGCCGCCAGTTGTTTCGTGTCGTACGGCTGGACGACGGTTTCCACGGAGGCCTGCGTTGTGGCTCCGCCGGAGACTCCCCACGCCAGCAGCGCAGTCAGCAGCACGCCAACGGGGATTCCAGCGACCACCGCCAGGCGGCTCCTTCCCGTGCGTTCTTCCTCGCCCGCGTTCAGCAGCATGATCACGAACACGAACAGAACCATGATGGCTCCGGCATACACGATGATCTGCACTGCGGCGATGAACTCGGCCCCCTGCAACAAGTACAGCGCCGCCAGCGACACCATCACCACAATCAGCGATAGCGCGCTGCGGATGGGGTGGCGCTGCGCCAGCAGGCTGACTGCGCCGCCCACGGCCATCACCGCGAACAGGAAAAACAGGAAGAGCTCGATGTTCAGCATCGCTGCGTCACCGCCCGCCCGCCCATAACATCGCCGCCGCCGTCAGGACGACATTGGCCACCGCCAGCGGCAGCATCAGCTTCCACCCCAAGGCCATCAACTGGTCGTACCGGAACCGCGGCAGCGTGCCGCGTACCCAGATGTAGATGAACAGGAAGAAGAACACCTTGGTCAGCAGCCAGAAGGTGGGCTGGATGAACGCGTTCACCGCCGGTACCGCAAATACCGCGCCCAGCACTGCCATCACCAGGCCGAGGACCGGCAAGACGATCCGGCCGAACACTGTTTCATACCGCAAACCGTCATGGATCACATACAGGCCGAGTCCCGCAAACAAAACGGTGGGCAGGTAGGGCGTCACCGGATTGGCCGGGAAGGGCGAATGCCAGCCGCCGAGGAACAGGATCGAAGTCACGAAGCACACCGTGAGCATACTGGCGTACTCGGCCATAAAGAACATTGCAAACTTGAAGCTCGCGTATTCGGTGTGAAATCCAGCCACCAGCTCGGTTTCCGCTTCCGCCAGATCGAACGGCAGGCGGTTGGTTTCCGCGACGGCCGCGGTGAAAAAAATCATGAACCCCAGCCATTGAGGGAACGGCGCGGCAAAAATGTTCCAGCGCGGAATAAATCCGAAATAAAATCCTTCCTGGGCGTTGACAATCTCCCGCAAGCTGAATGTTCCCGTCATCAGGAGGATGCCCACCACCGAGAGCGTCATCGAAAGCTCGTAGCTGATCATTTGCGCCGAACTGCGCAGGCCGCCCAGCAGCGGGTACTTGCTATTGGACGCCCACCCGCCGAGGGCCACCGAATACACGCTCAGCGACGTCACCGCAAACAGGAACAGCAGGCCGATGTTGATGTCCGCAATGCCCAGCGGAGTCTTCTGCCCCAGGATTTCAATGGGCTCCGGTCCAAAGGGGATTACCGCGATGGTCAGCAGGGAAAGCGCCAGTGCCAGAAACGGCGCGAGGAAATAGACAAACTTGTCCACTCCGCCGGGCGTGAAGTCTTCTTTGAACAGGAATTTCACCCCGTCGGCCAGCGGTTGCAGCAGGCCGTGGGGTCCTGCGCGGTACGGTCCCCACCGCGACTGCATACGGGCCACGGCCTTGCGCTCGAACCAGGTGATGTAGGCGATGGCCGTCATCAGCACAAATACCAGCACTGCCACCTTGATGACGCTGACCACCAGCACCGGATGCAGTTCGAGGAAACTCAACGCTTCTCCTGCGCCTCCGGCACAGACGCAATCATCGCGCACCAGCGGCTAAGGCTCCCGCTGGTGAACAGCGTGTCGCCTGCAGAAAAAATGGCTTCGGCCGGCACGTCCCACGCAGCTTTTCCGTCCGTGTAATACGGCGCAGCCGGCGCCGCGCCGCCCGTCAGCAGTCCAGCCGCATCTACGTTGTAGCCGCGGGCGTTTTTGCGGATTTCCTCGAATGCGGCATCACTGGAGCGCAGATGGATGGCCTGCCCTGCTCCGGCCCGCGCGAGCTGGTGCGACAGGATGCGCAGCAGATCGAAATCCGTGCGCGGGCCGGCCGGCTCGATCGCCCGGCGCAGCAACTGCACTTCGCCGGTGGTGGACGTTACCGTGCCCTCTTTTTCATAGGCGCAAGCCGCGGGCAATACGAAGTCCGCCATCGCCGCCGTTTCCGTCAGAAACAGTTCGTGCACGATCATCAATTCCAGCCCCGCCGGCCGCTGCTCGGTCCAGCCAAACGTCTTCACAGGATTCGCCCCCACCACGTATAAGGCCTTCAGCGCGCCCGATTCCGCCGCGGCCAACATCCCGCGCGCGTCGAGGCCCGCCTCGGCGGAGAGGGAAGCGCCCCACACCTTGCCCCAGCGCTCGCGCTCTGCGGCATCATGGATGGCCGCGTACCCCGGCAGGAAGCCGGGCAGGAGTCCCATATCCGACGCCCCGCGCGAGTTCGCATAGTCTCCCAGGGCGACATAACGCGTGTGCCCTGGCAGCCTCGACCCGAACGCCACCAGGTCCGCCAGCGCCCTCCCTCGTAGCTCCGCGCCGAACACGAACGTGGCATGGCCTTCCTTCTCCAACGCCGCCTGGATGGCGATGAGGTCGAGTACGATCTCGGCATCCATCTCGCCTTGGCCGGTCGCCAGCCAGCGCACTACTTCTGCTTCCGTCCCCGGCGGCACAATCACTGTCTTGGTCGCCTTGCGGTGCAGCTTGACGGTTTGGGAGTGAATTGCATACAGGCGCGCGCCCCGCAGCCGTGCTGCCGCGCGGATTTGCCAGGCGATCAGCGGATTCTGCTCGGTGGGGTTGTTCCCGATCAGCAGGATGTTCCTGGACTCGCCGAGCTGCTCGACCGTGGCCAGCGCGCCGGCGGAGGTCTTTTCTCCCAGGGCCGCGGCCAGCCCGGCGTAGTCGGCGGTGCGGTGGTGGTCCACGTTGTTGGTCCCGACTACGCCGCGCGCCAGCCGGTTCAGAAGGTAGTTCTCCTCATTGGTTGTGCGGTTCGACCCGATGAAGCCGATGGCCCGAGAGCCGTGGCGAGCGCGCGCTTCCGCCAGCCGTGTGGCAGCCTGGCCCAGCGCCTCCTCCCACGAAACCGGCCGGAGGATCCCCTCGCGGCGCGCCAGCGGCTGCCTGAGCCGTTCCGGGTGATGTACAAAGTCGAAGCCGTAGCGCCCCTTGATACACAGGAATTCGCGGTTGATGCCGCTGAGGTCGCGGTTATTTCCGCGCAGGATGCGGTTGTTGCGCACGCTGAGCGTGGTCTTGCAGCCGTTCGAGCAGTGCGCACAGACGGTCGCCGCGTACTGCATCTCCCACGGACGGGTCTGATAGCGGTAGGCCCCGCTGGTCAGTGCGCCCACGGGGCAGATGTCGATGCACATCCCGCACTCTTCGCAGTCCAGCGTATTTCCGCCGTTGGGGATAATCACGGAATGCACGCCGCGGTGGCCCACGCCGAGAGCCTTCACGTCCATCCCTTCGTCGCACACGCGCACGCAGCGGAAGCACAGGATGCAGCGCGGCGCGTCGTAATAGACCACCGGCGACCAGCGTTCCTCCGGCGTGTGCAGCTTTTCCTCGGTGAAACGGCTGTGGTCCGCGCCGTATCGGAACACCATATCCTGCAATTCGCATTCGCCGCCCTTGTCACACACCGGGCAGTCCAGCGGGTGGTTCGAGAGCAGAAACTCCAGCATCGCTTTCCGCGCTGCGCGCACCTGTTCCGTGTCTGTGCGCACCACCATCCCGTCCATAGCCACCAGCGTGCAGGCGGTTTGCAGCTTGGGCGCCTTTTCCACTTCGACCAAACACATCCGGCAGGCCGCCTGTAGCGAAAGCCCCGGGTAGTAGCAGAACGACGGGACTTCGATCCCCTGCCGCTTGGCCACTTCGATCACCAGCGTACCCGGCGGGACGGTCAGTTCCCGTTCGTCCAGCTTGAACTTGATTTGTTTGATTTCAGCCATTTTTGCTCTTCGGACGCCGTTTGCGGTTTGCAGGGGCCAGATTTCGCTGGCCCGCCCGAACCGGGCGAGCTAAAGCTCACCCCACCGGTTAATTGTTGTTCCGACTATTCCACTCCTGCTAATACTTCCGCCGGCTTGAACGGGCACCGCCCTTCCAGGTGCTCCTCAAATTCGTGCCGCCATTTCTTCACGATGCTGATCGTGGGCATCGCCGCCGCGTCGCCGAGAGGGCAGAATGTCTTCCCGAGCATATTTCTGGCCAGGTCATCCACCAGCCCGATGTCTTCGCGTCGACCCGCTCCGTCGTGGAAGCGGTCCAGGAGTTTCTTCAGCCACGTGGTCCCTTCGCGGCAGGGGATGCACCACCCGCAGGACTCATGCGCATAGAACTTCATAATCCGTCGCGCCACGTCCACCATACACGTCTCTTCGTCGATCACGACCACCGCCCCCGAGCCCAGCATCGAACCGGCCTTAGCCAGCGAATCGAAATCCATCGGGAGGTTGCATTCCTCGGCCTTCAGCACCGGCGTCGAGCTGCCGCCGGGGATCACGGCTTTCAGCTTTTTTCCGCCGCGCATGCCCCCGGCGACTTCGTTGATCAGGCGCAGCAGATTGAATCCCATGGGGAGTTCGTAGATGCCGGGGTTGTTGACGTGCCCGGAGATGGAGAACACACGCGTCCCGCCATTTTTCGGCGTGCCGTGGTTTGCGTAAGTCTCGCCGCCGTGCAGGATGATGGCCGGCACCGAGCTGAGCGTCTCCACGTTGTTGATGACGGTCGGGCAGCCATACAGCCCCACAACGGCAGGGAAGGGAGGGCGGATGCGCGGGTAGCCCCGCTTGCCTTCCAGGGATTCCATCAGCGCCGATTCTTCGCCGCATTCGTAGGCCCCAGCGCCCGTGTGCGTGCACAGGTCAAAGGTGAATTCCGTGCCCAGAATTTTCCGGCCCAGGTAGCCGCGCGAGTAAGCTTCCAGTAGCGCGACATCCAGGATGTCCAGCACGTAGCGGTATTCCCCGCGGATGTAGATGTAGCCCTGCCGCGCACCCACCGCCCGCCCGGCTATCACCATCCCTTCGATCAGCTGGTGGGGGTCCAGTTCCATCAGCGGCCGGTCTTTGCACGTCCCCGGCTCGCTTTCATCCGCGTTGCAGATGATGTATTTCGGTTTCGGCGAGTCTTTGGGCACAAAGCTCCACTTCATTCCCGTGGGGAAGCCTGCTCCTCCGCGCCCGCGCAGGCTGGACTTCTTTACTTCTTCGGTGATCTGCTCCGGCGTCATCTGCTTGAGCGCCTTTTCGAGCGCCTGGTAGCCATCGTTCGCCAGATACACGTCTATCGTGTGGGAATCTTCGATGCCGAATCGCCGGCTGATGACCAGCTTTTCCTGCGCCAGCCGTGCGTGCCTTGCGCCGGTGGTGCAGTCCACCGTCCGCGGCTTCTGTCCTGCGCGCAGCTTTTTCAGGATGGCGTCCACGTCGTCGAGCGTCAGGTCCTCATAAAAGTCGTAGTTCACCTGGAGCGCAGGCGCTCCCGTGCACGCCCCGATGCATTCCACTTCTTCCAGAGAGAACAAGCCGTCGGGCGTGGTCTGCTTGTGTCCGATGCCCAGTCTCTGCTGGCAGTGTTCGTAGATGCGCTGCCCACCGCGCAGCATGCAGGAGATGTTGGTGCACACCTGGATGTGGTACTTGCCCATCCGCTCGCGGTGGATCATCGAGTAGTAAGCCAGTGTCTCGACAACCTGCACCGGACGCAGATCGAGCCGCCGCGCGATTTCCTCGATCATGGCGTCGCTCACATGGCCCAGGTAATCCTGGGCGTACAGCGCGATGGGGATCAGCGCCGAGCGCTTCATGGGGTAGCGCTTCAGCAGCTCGTCGAATTTCGCGGAAAGTGGGGCGGGCAGGTCCATTACCGGTCAATCTCTCCCAAAACGATGTCCAGCGTCCCGATACACGCCACCACGTCGGCGATCATCCGGCCTTCGCAGATGACCGGCAGGGCTTGCAGGTTTACGAATGACGGCGTGCGCATCTTCACCCGCATGGGCTTGGGCGAGCCGTCGCTCACCACGTAGCAGGCCACTTCGCCGCGGCCCGACTCCACCACGGCCTGCGCTTCCCCCGGCGGCGGCGAAAACCCTTCCGTAAAGATCTTGAAGTGGTAGATCAGGGCCTCCATCTCCGTCTTCATTTTTTCGCGCTGCGGGGGAACGATGCCCGGTGCGTCGGTGCGGATGGGGCCTTCGTGGGGCACGCGCTCCATCGCCTGGCGGATGATGCGCAGGCTCTGGCGCATCTCCTCGACGCGCATCAGGTAGCGCGCGTAGCTGTCTCCGTCGGTGTGCGTAGGCACATCAAACTCGTATTCTTCGTAGCCGGAATACGGGAACATCTTGCGGACATCGTAGTTCACCCCGCTGGCGCGCAGCGCCGGCCCGCTGACTCCGATGGCAATGGCGTCCTTTGCGGAGAGCGGCCCGACTCCTTTGGTGCGCCCCATCCAGATGCGGTTCCTGGTCAGCAGTTCTTCGTATTCCTGGATGCGCGCCGGGAACATCTCCACGAATTGTTTGACCTTTTCCAGCCATCCTGGCGGCGGCTCCACGCTCAGCCCGCCGATGCGGAAATAGCTGGTCATCATCCGCTGGCCCGAGATCATTTCGAAAATCTTCACAATTTCTTCTCGCTCGCGGAAGCAGTACAGGAAAACCGACATCGCCCCCAAGTCAATGGCGTGCGTGCCCAGCCACACCAGATGGCTGGCGATGCGCGTAAGCTCCGAAAGCAGCACTCGGGCGATCTGTGCGCGCTTCGGAATTTCCAGGCCCAGCAGCTTCTCCACCGCAAGGCAATAGACCAGGTTGTTCGAGAGCGGCGAGAGGTAGTCAATGCGGTCGGTCAGCGGGATGACCTGCGAGTAGGTGAGTTTCTCGCAGTTTTTTTCGATCCCTGTGTGCAGGTAGCCGATGTCCGGCCGCGCGGTGACCACCGTTTCCCCGTCCAGCTCCAGCACCACGCGCAGCACACCATGCGTGGACGGGTGCTGCGGGCCCATATTCAGGACCATGGTTTTGGCCGGACCCGTTGCTGTCTCGACTGTGGTCATCTCCGCGCTTCGTTCCCCTTCAGCGGTAGCCTTCCACCGGGTAGTCTTTGCGCAGCGGATGGCCTTCCCAGTCCTCGGGCATCAGGATGCGGCGCAGGTCGGGGTGGCCGTCGAATCGGACGCCGAACAAGTCATAGACCTCACGCTCGTGCCAGTTCGCCCCGCTCCAAACACTGGTCACGGACGCGACCTCCGGATGATCGCTCCCCACGCGCACCTTCACCCGCAGCCGTTCCCGGCGAGTGAAGGAAACAAGGTGGTAGTTCACTTCAAAGCGGGGCTCGATCGGGAAGCGGTCCACTCCGGTGACGTCACACAGGTAGGAAAATCCAAGCTCCGCGTCGCCGTGCAGCAGCTCCGCCGCCCGCCGCACGTGCTCGCGGCGGACTTCGATGGTCAACTCGCCACGAAACAGCGCTGCTGCCACCACCGCTTCCGGCGCCAGCGTCTTCAGCCTCTGCACGACGGCGTGGTTCTCTGCTTCCTGCGGAGTGGACATAGCCGTGTCCCCGGCACAACCGGGTCAGGTTCAGTTTCGGGTGGTACGGGGCGCGGCGCCGGGACCCCTCGTCCGGCGCGTTCAGCGGGTCCAGTCCAGCGCGCCCTTCTTCCAGAGATAGATGTAGCCGAGCAGTACGATACCGATGTACAGCAGCATTTCCAGGAACCCAAACAGCCGGGCCCCCCCTTGCATTTCGCCGTAGATCAGCGCCCAGGGATACAGGAAGATGGCTTCGACGTCGAACAGGATGAACACCATCGCCACCAGGTAGAACTTCACGCTGAACGGCTCGCGGGCATCGCCTTCCGGCCGCACACCGCATTCGTAGGCCTGCGCTTTGGCCTGCGTGCGTCGGCCGCGCCCCACCAGCGATGACAAGCCCACAATCGCTCCGGCCACCACCATGGCGGCGGCGATGTGAACGAGTAGCGGCGCGTAACTTTCCAGGTAGCGGGTGTCCATCTCGTGGGCGGTGCTATAATAGCGGCCCGGCAGCCCGTGGTCAATTCCGCCGGCCGCCGAGCTTGCAGTCCGTTATTCCATCTGGTGGAGCCGCCGCCCTCGTGATTTTCGGATTCAACACGGACATCAAGGTGGGCAAACTGGCGTACCACGTCCAGACCGAGGACCGCGGCCAGACCAACCCGTTGATTGACACCACGGTGTACGTCGGCGGCCGCGTCCTTCACAAGCGAGCCACTTCCTACAAGCAGCTTTTCGAATCGCCGGATTTCACCGAGGAAATCCTGCGCCAGTGCCTCGAGGAACAGCACCGCGGCATCATTGAGGAACTGCGCTCGGGGGTGCTAAAGCTCGATGCCCCTTCGCCGCCTTCGCGCCAGGCCCCGGTGCCCGCGCGCACCGGCATCCATGTGCAGTTGCTGAACCCGGCCTCGTGGCTGGCGGCGGGCACCGCGCGGCTGAAAGTGGAAGTCAAGTCCAGTACCAGCTTTCAGGCTGTGCCCGGCGTCCGCGTCAAAGCCTCCATTCAGGGTGTGAATGGTCCCGTGGTCTTCAGCGCACTGACAGACGCCGAAGGCCACGCGGAGATTGTCTTTCCCCTGCCGCGGATGGGCCCTGGCGGAGCTGACCTGGTCATCCAGGCCACGGGGATGCCCGGGGATGACGAGATCAAGTATTCGCTGAAGCCGAAGGCCAAAGCCCCGGCGGCCGCCGCCAGCGCCGGCGCGGGTGCGGTCGGCCCCGCGGTCCATGCTGCGCCTGCGAAGCGCTGACGTCCCGCGCGATGAACGTCACCATCAACGGGGATGCTCGGGAAATCCCGGACACGCTAAGCGTAGCCGCTCTGCTGCTCCACTTGAAAATCCAGGCCGGCCGCGTGGCCGTCGAACGCAATCTTGAAATCCTGCCCCGCGAGAAATGGGAATCCACCGTGCTTGTTTCCGGCGACCGCCTGGAAATTGTGCACTTCGTCGGCGGGGGGTAGGGGCGCTCCCGAAGCTTCGGGACTGCTGCGCCCCGTTCCTGCAACTACTTCCTTGTGAATTCAAAGACCTCGGGTTTGGTGTCTTTCCCGGCTTGCCTCCAGGTCCACCGGTGCGTGATACGGTTGGCGGCATCGAACGTCAGCTCCATCGCGTGCATGTGCCCGTCCTGCGGACTTACCAGATTGGTGACGTCCACGAAAGAGAAGACCAGCGTCTTGCCGTCCTTCATCGGCCTGGCGGCCATCCGCGGCTGGTTTCCAATCGAGCAGTAGTGCGTCATCATCAGCCGGTCGCCGTCGCGGTAGTACAGGGTGACCATATCCTTGCTGTCAGCGTTCTTCAGTGTTTCTTCCACGACCGTGCCGTTCGATACGACACGGTAGGCTACCTCCGAGGGCTGCTTCTTCTCCCCGTATGTGCCTTTCCACTCGCCCGCCAGCGACTTCAACTTTTCAAACGCCGGAAGAGGCGCCTGCGCCCCGTGCTGGTGCTCCTGCGCCCATCCGACCATCGCCAGCGCCCCAACGAATCCGCACGCCAACAGCAGTCCCATCCGTTTCATAGCCCCACCTCCAAGGTTGTGGTTGTGCTTCGCCAAGACTCAGCCATTCGCCGGAGCCTGCACAGCTGTCTCCAGCAGGTCCAGGCAGCCTTCCCAGCCCTTGCGGTGCTCTTCGCGCTGCGTGGCCGGCAGCTGTTCGTGCGTCAGCGTTAGTTCCGTAAACGCCGACTTGCCCAGCGCCCGGAATTCCACGGTCACCAGGCTCTGCTCGAAATCCGCGCCCTCCCACCACCACGTGAACACGAGCTTCTCCGGCGGCCGGACTACGCGATAAGTCCCCTGGATGCGGAAGAGCTTGCCTTCGCAGGGCGTTTCCACCAGGTACTTTCCTCCCGCGCGCGCGTCGGCCTCGATCACGCGCACCTCCGGATTGTTTTTCGCCCGCGTAAACCATTGCGCCATCAGTTTCGGATTGACCCAGGCTTCGAAGACTTTCTCCCGCGGGGCCGCGATGGTCCGTTTGACCTGGACCGCGGCTTCTGGCGTTGCGCTCGGTGTGGCCATTGTGCTTCCTCCTTTTCTGTTTCCTCGAGGAACTCTTCCAGGGCATCCAGTTGCTGCTCCCAGAATTGCTTGTAAAAGGCGATCCACTTGCCCGCATCGGCCAACGGCCGGACAGTCAGTCGGCAGCGGCGCACACGGCCGGTCTTTTTCTGTTCGAGCAGACCCGCGCGCTCCAGCACGCGCAGATGTTTGGAGACCGCGGGCAAGGAAATGTCGAACGGCGCGGCCAGCTCGCTCACGCTCCACTCGCGCAGCGCCAGCCGCGCCAGGATGGCCCTCCGGGTGGCGTCCGCCAGGGCGCCGAAGGTGGCATCCAGCCGGACCTCCCTATACTTAACCATATGGTTTAGTATTGTATCTTCCGGCCCCTCTGTCAAGAGAAATCTTCTCGTTCTATTGGGTCGAGGCCACGAATTCTTCAACGCGTACTCCGGCCTTGGGCATCAGGCTTCGGAGCGTCCCGCGCGCGACCTCGCGGTGGTCCGGAACTGACCGTGTGGCGGGATTTCCTTCTTTCACCGAAATAATATGGCTGGATCGCTGACGAGCCACTTCCCAGGCTGACAGTCAGTGCTCACAACCAGTGGCCGAGTTTCTCCCTTTTCGTGCGCAGGTAAGCGCGGGTGCGGTGTCCGGCTCGCGGCTGGCAGGGGACGCGCTCGACCACGAGGATGCCCGCCTGCTCGAGCTGTTTCACTTTGTCAGGGTTGTTGGAAAGAAGCCGCACGCGCTTCACGCCGAGCTGTCGCAACACGGCTGCGGAGAACGCGTAGTCCCGCGCATCCGCCGCGAATCCCAGGCTCTCGTTGGCTTCCACGGTGTCCATCCCGCGGTCTTGCAACTGATAGGCGCGGAGCTTGTTCATCAGCCCGATGCCGCGGCCTTCCTGCGGCAGGTACAACAGCACGCCGCTGCGCGCGCGGCCGATTCTTTGCAGTGCGAGCTCGAGTTGCGCGCGGCAGTCGCAGCGCTCCGAGCACAGTGCGTCGCCGGTCAGGCACTGGGAATGCACCCTCACCAGCGGGACGCCGCCATTCAAGCGTCCCCGCACCAGTGCCACCGCGGATTCGGCAGGGTGGGGGCCCTCCAGCCCGATGATGGTGAACTTGCCATAGCGCGTGGGAAGATCGGCTCGGGCCACCACGCGCACGCATCGTTCCCTTTTTGGCCGGTGTTTCATTTGACTGGCATTATAGCAAGAGCCGCGGATGGCGCCCGGCGCGGCTCCCAGCGTGCCTGCTGCGAGCGGCAGATGGGATGCCCCGCTCCAGAACGCCAGCAGACGCGCCACCTCCGGGGCACCGGACCACGCGGCGGTGGTCAGGCTGATTTGCGTTCCCACGGCTTTACACTCTCCGTCCGGCTTGGCACACTTTAGATGCGCGGCGCGCCCCGCGCGACTCCGCATGGATATATCCGTAACCGGGAACGCCCTGTTCTTTCTGCTGGTCCTGAAGGTGGGACTGGCAGCATCGCTGGCCGCGCTGCTGGCGCGCTCGAAGACTATCCGCGGCGTGCTCTTTACCGAACAGCGCAGCTCCGAGCAGAAGGCCCAGTTGATGCTCTTTCTGGCCACGCCGCTGGCCATCGGCGTCATCCTGCGCCTGGTGGGCTACCGCTTTGCCGATCTTTCGCTGGAAGGCGCGTACCTGCTCGGGCTGCTCGGCGGGCGCGTGGCCGGCCTGCTGGGCGGCGCGCTGATAGCTCTCCCGGCTTTTCTCAACCACGAATGGGTGGCGATGCCCGTGGCCGCGCTGGCCGGCCTGCTGGCCGGACTCATCCGTCAGGTGCTGCCCAACAAAGACGTCATCTGGAACTTCGGCCCGTTCACCTTCCTCAGCGTCCCGCGGTGGCTGTGGCGCGTGGTGCGCGAGGGCAGCGGGCATCTGGAGATGCTGCCGCTGGTGGCCTGCGTGGTGTTGGAACTGGGGCGCATTGCGCTGGGCAATACGCTGCCCGCCCCGTGGTTGTTTGTCCTCCCCGGCGAGGGACCTGTGTTCCTGACTCTGGTGCTGCTCTCCACGGCCATGGCCGTCGGCGTGCCCATCAAAATCTGGAACAACACGCGAACGGAGATGAAACTCGCCGAACACCAGCAGTTGCTGCTGAAGGCCCGTATGGATGCGCTCTCCGCCCAGATTAACCCGCATTTCCTCTTCAATACCCTGAACACCGTCTCTTCGCTGATCCGCTTTAACCCCGATATGGCCCGCGTGGTGGTCATCAAGCTCTCCAACATCCTGCGCCGGCTGCTGCGCAAACAGGAGAACTTCGTGCCCCTGCGCGAGGAAATCACCTTCCTCGACGACTACCTGGACATCGAAGTGGCCCGCTTCGGCGCCGAAAAACTCCGCATCGTCAAAAACCTCGACCCGCAGTCGCTGGACACTTACGTCCCGGCGATGCTTCTGCAGCCCATCGTCGAAAACGCCATCAAGCATGGCCTGGCGCCCAATCTCGATGGCGGTCAAATCTCCATCCGTACGGCGCAGCGCGACGGCCGTGTGGTCCTGGAGGTTGAAGACAATGGCATCGGCATCAGCCCGGCGCGTCTGGCCGATGGCGTGGGCGGCGAAGGCATCGGCATCGCCAACGTCCAGGAGCGCCTCCGCGTCCTCTATGGCGACGACTTCCGGATGGAAATCCAGAGCCAGCCCGGTCTGGGTACCACCATACGCATTGAAGTCCCCGAGCTGGTTCCCGCGCTTTCCTCTTAATCCTGCTGCGTTCCGCCGGCGCCCTGGCCGGGTCTTGAAAAAAAGGCTTGACAAACCGCTGGGATTCCAGTAATTTCTGTACTGACAGAAAGTACTGGAGGTCCCGATGGCCAGCCTCTCCCCCGTCACCCGCCGCTTCATACTCCACTGGGGCGAAATGGGCACCCGCTGGGGCGTCAACCGCACCGTGGCCCAGATCCACGCCTTGCTATTTCTGGCCGCGGAGCCCATGAGCGCCGAAGAAATCGTGGACACTCTGCACGTGGCCCGCAGCAACGTCTCAACCAGCCTGCGGGAACTCCAGAGCTGGGGCCTGGTCAAGGAAGTGCACATTCTCGGCGACCGCCGCGCACACTTCGAATCCCTGAAGGACGTGTGGCAGATGTACCGGCTGATTCTCGAGGAGCGCAAGCGCCGCGAGATCGACCCCACGCTGGCCATGCTGCGCGAGTCCGTGGCCGCACTCGAGAAACCCGCCTCCGGCGACGAATATGTCCGCGAGCGTGTCTCCGAGACCCTGGAATTCTTCGAGACCGTCACCGTTGCATACGACGAGACGCGGCGCTTGCCGGTCCAGATGCTCAAGCGTTTCGGCAAAATGCGCGGCAAAGTGAGAAAACTGCTTTCCATCCGCTCCGCGGGTGACTGACGCATCCGTGAGCAATGGGAGGATTCGCCATGGCTGCAGGACAGATCTTTCTCATCGGGGTCGCCTCTACTTTCCTCGCCGCAAGTACCGTGATTCTGTGTCTGCGTCCATCGTTGAAGGCTGTCCTACAGGACCTTTGCGGCACGGGTGAGCGCGCGCGGTTCTGGACGGACTTTTCTACGGTCACACTGGTTCTCATGCCTCTGATTTTCGCGCTGGAACACAGGCCATCCCCCGGAGACGGGTGGCAGAGTGTTTTCGGTGTCTCGGAAATGCTTCGAGAAGCGCTGGTCGGGCTGATGGCCGCTGTGTTCGGTCTGGGATTCGTGCTCAGCCTTTACATCGGCCGCGGCTCACCCTCGCCTGTTTCCAGCTCCACCTCGAGGCAGGCGACAGGGTCGCCAAGTGGAGCGCCGGCGGTGTGAGCAGTTCTTGATGGTCCCGGAAGATTATGTCGCGATATCAGCGGGACAGGAGGGTGTAGAGATGTTTGATCGAAGCGACCGAATCATTGGGTACGCCATCGGCGGCATCGGCCTGCTGCACATCGGCGTGACGCCGCTGGCCTATCCGGACTGGACGATGAGAGCGATGTGGTTTGTAAGCGGCGGAATGGCGATGGTCTTACTGGCTGCGCTCAATCTGCTGCGCAACCGTTACGTCCACGTCGCACCAGGCCTGCGGTGGACCTGCGCTGCGGCGAACATCGCGTTTGCAGCGTTTTGCGCTGCGGTGATCGCAGTGACGCCCGGCGGACCGGCGCGCATTCCCCAGGGCATCGTTCTGATGTCTCTGATGCTTGCCGCTACTTACTTTTCCGTGGCGGAACCTCCGCGTCTGTGGAGCATCCGCGACGAACGCAAGCCCCCGCGGCATCTCGCCGCGTAGCTGGGTGCCTTCTCGCGCCTGCCATCATTGCCATCGTAGGGGCGGACCTGCGTGCCCGCCCCATCCCCTCATTTTCCATTTCCCTTTTTCCGTCTACGCCGAGGCCCCTGCCGCTTCGCCTTCCAGTACCCGCCGGTAGTAGTCCACGTACATCGGGATAATTTTGCTCGCGCAATAATTCTTCATCGCGTTTTCGCGCGCCTTGCGGCCCATGGCGCGAGTGCGTTCCGGTGAGGAGAGCACCTCCAGCACAGCGCGCGCCCCGGCCGCAACGTCCCGTGCCGGCACGAGGAACCCATCTTCACCGTCCGTGACCACTTCAGGGAGCCCACCCACTCGCGTAGCCACCACGGGCACCTCGCAGGCCATGGCCTCCAGCGCGGCCAGACCGAATGACTCCTGGTCGCTGGGCAGCAGGAACACGTCGGCCTGCCCTAGCTTCTCGTACACCCGGTCCTGCTTGCCGGCAAAACACACCGCTTTGGTCAGGCCCTTCTGCCGCACCAGCCATTCCGCAGCGCCGCGGTCCGGGCCGTCGCCGATCAACACCAGCCTCGCCGGGCGTTGTTCCCGGACGCGCGCGAAGATTTCCACCACGTCTGTGACGCGCTTGACCGCGCGGAAGTTGGAAAGGTGCATCAACACAGGCTCGCCGCCCGGCGCCCAGCAGTCCCGCTCCACTGCCTCCGCCGACCGCTTGTACAGGTCGCAATTGACGAAGTTGGGGATCACTTCAATCGGCCGCCGCACCTCGAATTGCCGCGCCGTCTCTTCGCGCAGATAGCGCGATACCGCCGTGACCCCGTCGCTCTGTTCGATGGAGAACCGCGTAATCGGCAGGTAGCTGCGGTCGGCCCCGACCAGCGTAATGTCCGTGCCGTGCAGGGTGGTGATGAACGGCAGGCGCCGCGGTGCAGCCATCATCCGCGCCAGCAGCGCGCTCACCGAGTGGGGGATCGCATAGTGGACGTGCAACAGATCGAGGCCGGCGCTCTCCGCCACTTCGGTCATCTTGACGGCCAGGGCCAGCGCATAGGGCGGGTGGTCAAACAGCGGGTAGCTGGTGACCTCCACTTCGTGGAAGTGTATGTTCTCGTGCGAAGTGTTCAACCGGATGGGCGAGGAGTAGCTGATGAAGTGCACTTCGTGGCCGCGCGTGGCCAGCTCCATCCCCAGCTCCGTGGCCACCACGCCGGAGCCGCCGTAGGTCGGATAACATGTGATCCCGATTTTCATTGCACTCCTACAGTATCAATGCCGCCTTGTCGCGGCAACCGCGCCGGTGCTAGAGTCCCTCCGCATACGGATTAGACCCCTCCGGCCTCTTGATGCCGCCCCCTATTCCTCCTAAGCCTCCATCCCGTCTGCGGTTGCTGATGGCTTTTACCGCTGTGTACATCATCTGGGGCTCTTCGTATCTTGGCATTCAAATCGCCATTGAGACCATCCCGCCGTTTCTGATGGCAGGTGTGCGGTTCCTGGTGGCCGGGACCATCTTGTTTGCCTTTGCGCGCTGGCGCGGCGCGCCCGCTCCGGCATCGCATCACTGGGGGCCGGCCCTGCTACTCGGAGCGTTGCTGCTGCTGGGAGGCAATGGCGCCGTGGTGTGGGCCGAGCAGCGCGTGCCATCCGGCCTGGCTTCCATGCTGGTAGCCGACGAACCGCTGTGGGTCGTGCTGCTGCAATGGATGTTTTTTGGGGCCCTGCGGCCCACGGCGAAAGAAATGTTCGGCATCGGGCTGGGGTTCGCAGGTGTCGTTTTCCTGGTTGTCCCGGCCGATCTGCTGGGCGCCGCGCCGGTTGACCTGACGGGCGCGGCCGTGCTAATCGGAGGCTCGATCTCGTGGGCCTTCGGGGCGCTGTTTTCCCGCAGCGCGCGACTTCCTTCCTCCACATTGCTTTCCACCGCCATGCAGATGCTTACAGGCGGCACGCTGTTACTGTTGTTCGCTGCGGTGACGGGCGAATGGGCCAGGCTGGACGTGGGAAACATTTCGTTCCGTTCGCTGGCCGCCCTGGCTTACCTCATCGTCTTTGCGGGGATCATCACCTTCACCGCATTCATCTGGCTGCTGCGCGTGGTGTCTCCGGCGATGGTGGCCACGCACTCGTACGTCAATCCCGTGGTGGCCGTCTTTCTGGGCTGGTTGCTGGCCGCGGAGCCCGTCACGGGAAGAACACTGCTGGCCAGCGCCATCATCGTCGGGTCGGTGGCGTTGATTCTCATCAGCGGCAGGGAAGGCGCGCCGCCGGTGGAAACAGACCCCGCTGCCGGCGCCGAACCGCCAGCTCCCTCGAGCAGTTAGGCTCCAATTTCTGTTCGCCGATGTGATATAGGATATCGGCTCTTATGCGCCTGGAATTCGAGCAGCTCGCCCGCGATGCGGTTCGTCAACTGGCCCGCGGCATGCGCCGGTCACAGAGCATACGCAACTTCGGTTTCCAACTGGTGGAAGCCGCGCCGGGCCGCGCCGTCGTGCGCATGCGCGTCCGGCCGCGGCACCTGCAAGTCCACGGAGTGGTGCACGGCGGCGTGCTGGCGGCGCTGGCAGACACAGCCGCGGGACTGGCGAATTATTTGCTGCTGCCGCAGGGCACGCGCATCGCCACGATTGAAATGAAGATCAATTACCTGGAGAGAGTGGAGAAGGGAACCCTGCTGGCCGAAGCGCGAGTGTTGCGTGGCGGCCGCAAGTTTTCCGTTGCCCAATGCGACGTGCGCGACACGCAGAAACGCCTGGTCGCTACTTCGCTCCTAACCTTTTCCATCAGCTCCGCCGGCTCGCGGAGCAGATCCTGATTCCGCAGGTTCCTGTCCGCGAGTCTTATAGCCGGAGAAGTTCTTGACGTCTGGCCTCTGGCCTTTGACTTCTGACTTCCAATTTCTGATTTCCAATCACTGCCCGTTCGTCCCGCCGCCGGCGGCTTCCTCCCCGGTCTTGTAGATGTACTTGATGCAGTGCTTGTAGATCAGCAAGTTGGGGTTGCCGTGCCGGGTCAGTTTGATGCAGTCCCGGTCGTACCACTCCACCGTGCCGTTGAGCACTTCGCCGTCCGTCAACACCACAGCCACCGGCGTGCGCGCTTGCATCTGCTTGACGTAGTAGAACGCTTCCGCGCTGGTCACCTCCGGCGGTGCGGGCTTTTTTCGCAGCGGCGGCGGCCCGCCCACGTGCGGCTGCGGGCGCGGCGCGCTGAGCTGGTCTTTCACTTCAGTCAACGACGGGCGGAACAGTTTCCGGTTCACGGGTTCGTTTCCCTCCCTCGGGTTCCTATAATCCGTTGGCGGGTTTTTCCCCGGACGGTGTCCTGAGCTATTCATTGGATGCACCTCTGCGCCAGAAGGTTCTGTCCGGCGACGCGGAGCTGGTCAACCTTCGCGCCCCAGCTCCAGCGCGACGGCGTCCAGTCCCAGCTGGCGGTTGACGTTACGGCGCAGGCGCCCCTGGAACTCATCCAGAGCGTGCACCGCTTTCTCGACCCATTCGAAGTTGGCCTGGCGGCTCAGCGATTCCAGCTCCCGGCGCAAGTCCGGATTCCGCAGAACGGCGTTCCGGGGACCGTGGGACAGCTCGAGCAGGTCGTTGAGGAGACTATAGAACACCCCGAGCCGCTTTTCAAATGTTTCCTTCTCGCTCTTGGCCATCTGGGCGGTCTGCGCGAAGATCTCCCCGTATTCCCGCCCGCGGGTGGAGCGCTCCACCAGGCGCAGGATCTCCCTCCGCTCGCGTCCCGATTCTTCGGGATCCAGCCGCACGGCCACGCCGGGACACCCCTCCGCCAGTTGCGCGCAAAGCTGGCGTTCGGCCGCCTTCAGCTCCGGCCGCCGCTGTTTCAGGAATGCTTCCATCTGCTCCGCGCTCGCCGGCGCAAAGAAAAACTGCAGGCAGCGCGAGCGGATGGTGTCCAACAGCAGGTACGGGTTGGGCGCCAGCAGAATCAGTGTTGCCGTTTCCGGCGGCTCCTCCAGAATCTTCAGAAATATGTTGGCGTGGTCCTGGCGCATGGTGTCTGCGCCGTCGAGGATAAACGCCCGCCTTCGCGCCGAGGGCCGGAAATACGCCGCCCGCTGCACCGCGCGAAGCTGTCCCATCCGCAGCGTCGGCCGCGCCACCGGGTTCTGCGCGCGCACCGGGTCGGGAACCACAGCCCACACGTCCGGGTGCGTTTGCAACAGCAGCGGCATCCGCTCCACCGCTGCCGCCTCTGGGTTTGCGCCCCGCTCGGCTAGCCCCTGCTCGACGAGAGGAGCCGGGTCAGCCAGTCTCCCGGTGGCCACACACGGTGCGCACTCGGCGCAGAAATCGTCGCGCTTCCGCTCGCAATTGACCGCCTGCGCAAACATCCGCGCCAGCGTGTATTTGCCGATCCCTTCCGGCCCCGTGAACAGCAGCGAATGGGGCAAGCGCCCCGAGCGCAGCATCCCGCGCAGCGCCGCCACGATCCGTTCATTCCCAATGAATTCGCTGAATGGCATTCTGGGGTACTCGTCTGCATCCTTGCGCCGGGATTTTGCCGCAGCTCCCGGAGAAAAGCAGTGCTTTCACATAATGGGCGTTGCGTCAGTGCCGTCGTCTAATTCTTCCCACGGAATGTAACGCGCCCAGCCGCCAATTTCGTTCATCACCGCCTGATGGATTTTCTCAGGCGGCAGCATCTTACCCGCGGCGGTGTCGAAACACTCGACCATGAACCAGCCTGAGCCCTCCCGCGCGGCCAGGAAATCATAGACCTGGACCGCTTCCTGCAAGTGGCGAAGATCGGCTTCCTGCAAATCGCGCGTCTTTTGCGTGTACCCGCGCGGCGCCTTCTGGGCCACCAATCGTTGCGCCTCTTCGGCAGGCACCCGCAAATAGACAACCATTCCCTCTCGCGGAAGCCCATACACCTCGTACTCCAGATGCTCGAGCCAATCCAGGAATTCCTCGCGCTTCCCGGCGGGGACGCGCGCGCCCTGGTGCGCCAGGTTGGAGCCCACGTAGCGGTCGGCGATAATCGCGCCGCCGGATTGCAGAATCTGTTCCAGTTCCGGCCGGGCCTCCAGGCGGTCTCCGGCAAACAGCAGCGCCGAGAAATGCGGGTCCACCTGTTCCAGCGGCCCGAATTCGCCGTTCAGGAAGCCTGCGACCATTTTCCCCATGAACGAGTCGTACCGCGGAAAGCTGAACACCGTATGGGCGATCCGTTTCGTGGTCAGAGCACGGGAGAGCAGGTCCAGCTGCGTGCGCTTGCCCGCGCCGTCAATCCCCTCGATGGCAATAAACTTGGGTTTGATGACCATTCGCCGGAATACGACTGGTAGTGTTTCTCCTGGAGAGTCTATCGTTTACTTTCCCGCACTGCAACCCGCCTCCGGCTCGCTTCTCCGGCCCTGCCTTTCAAACCTGCATCCTCGCTCCTCTTGGTCTGCGTCTAGCGGAGGCTTGATTCCTTTCGCTGTGCTCTGCGTGGCTCCGTAGCGCGCTGTGTTAGTCTCTCCGCGCGCATGAGCATTGCCGCGAATCTCGACCGCCTCCGCGAGCGCATGGCCCGCGCCGCGTCTCGCGCCGGCCGCCGGTCGGAGGAAATCACCGTGGTCGCCGTCTCCAAGACGTTTCCGGCGTCCGCCATCCGCGAAGCCTATGACGCGGGTGTGCGCCATTTCGGTGAAAATCGTGTTCAGGAGTGGGAGACCAAGCAGCCACAGCTCACGGACTTGCGCGATTCGTGCTGGCATCTGGTCGGCCATCTTCAGCGCAACAAGGCTCGCCGCGCCGCCGAGCTTTTCCACCGCATTGATTCCGTGGACAGCCCCGTCCTGGCTCAGAGACTCGTCCGTGCCCAGTACGAGGTCGCAGAAGCAAGACATCTGCGGTCACTGTTCACCGCACGGCCCGAAACTCTGCCCCGGGAATCGGAAATTCCACCTCCTGTGCCTTTGCCCGTGCTGGTCGAAGTCCGCCTGGCGCCAGAGGAAACCAAGTCCGGCGTCACGGAAGGGGATCTCCCCGCGCTTGCCGAAGCGATTCGCGCACTTCCCGAACTCGATCTTCGCGGCTTGATGGCCATACCGCCATTTTTCGAAGACCCGGAGTTGGCGCGTCCCTTTTTCCGCGCCCTGCGCGAGCTGCGGGATGCGCTGGCCGCGCGCCTCGCCCGGCCCCTACCGGCGCTTTCGATGGGGATGTCCCACGATTTCGAGGTGGCCGTGGAAGAGGGTGCCACCGAAGTTCGCCTGGGCACGGCCATCTTCGGTTCGCGGGCCTGACTCCGGCCCCGCCGGCGGCGAGTAAGGTACAATCGCACTACTGTGTGGAGAGGGGCGCCTGGAGGTTTGCCGGATGAAGGGCACCGAATATCCCTACGCATCGCTCGATGATTTCCTCATCTCCAACCCGCTGACTGTGGACGGGCAGCTCGACGATGGTTGGGGCGCAATCTTCCCGGTCAAGGGTCGCGAGATTGAGGCCGCCATCCTGTTCGCGGATATTTCTTCCTTCGCCCGCCGCACCTTCCAGCTCACGCCCACCGAGACGCTCATCTTCGTCAACAATTTCCTGGCCTGGATTTCGGCCGAAGCGCTGCGCAAGTATCCCGGCATTGTGGACAAGTACATCGGCGACGAGGTGATGGTGGTATTTTCGGCGGAGTTCGGTTCCAAGGACCCCTTCGCCGATGCTCTCATGACTGCGCGGTGGATGGCGGAGAACGACGTGCTCGACTACTGCCCACATATGGGCATCGGCACCGGACAGGTGACCGTCGGATTCGTGGGCACGCCGCTCAAGTACAACTGCACGGTTTACGGGATGCCTGTCGCGCTGGCCAAACGCTGCGCCACCGTTCCGCCCAAAGTTCCCGGCGGCGCCTCCATCATCTTTCCAGCGGAGTTGTGGAAGGGCCGCGGGTTCGACGAATTCTTCCCGCCGCGCGATCCGCTTGGCGCGGGCCGCGCTCCCCGCGACCTCCCCCAGCCCTGGCAGATGCTTCCGCCGCGCCGCGTGGATCTGAAAAACATGCCGAGCATTGACATCCTGGAAATCGCCAACAAGGAGGTCCACGATCCTTCGCAGACTGCCGAAGACCGCGCGCGTGACTCGCTCCGCGCCCTGCTCAAGGCCGGCCTCTACCGCCCTCCCCGCCGCGTGACATCGTTTTAAGCCTCAGGCCGCAAGGTGTCCCGCCGGCGAAGAATTACCCCGCTCCGCCGCGTCCCCGCGTGCTCCATTTTCAGCTTGGCGAGTCCGGGCTTCAACCCTGACAATCGAGCGTTGTCGCTGGAGGGGGCTGCAACGCCTGAAGCTCGATTGCCACTCGACCTGACCGAATCCGCTCACGGGGTTACGCTCACTGTACGCGTGCAGCCGCGTTCCCGCCGTGACGCCATCGAAGGCGAGGTTAATGGCGCGCTCAGGGTTCGCCTCACCGCGCCTCCGGCCGAGGACCGCGCCAACCAGGCCTGTTGCCGCTTTCTCGCCGAGGTGTTGAACATCCCGCCCTCGGCTGTTAGTATCACGTCCGGTCATCGCGGCCGGACCAAGCGCATCAGGATAAAAGGAGTGGACGCGCGGCGCATCAAGGAACTGGCCGCCGCAACTACCCCATAATGCCGGACATCAAGGCGATCCAGAAGGAACTTCGCGCTGCCAAAATTGATGGCTGGCTGTTTTACGATTTCCGCCACAGCGACCCGCTAGCCTACAGCATTCTAGGACTGAATCCGGCCATGGCCACGCGCCGCTGGTTTTACCTGCTTCCGGCCAGCGGCCAGCCACGCAAGCTGGTCCATCGCATTGAATCCCACAATCTGGATTCGCTTCCCGGCCAGAAGATCCTCTACGCCGGCCTCGATGAGCTGCAAAAGGCCCTGCCCAAGTTACTCGGCCGCGGCAAAACCCTGGCCATGCAATATTCGCCCCGCAACACGATTCCCTACGTCTCGAAGGTGGATGCCGGAACGATGGAGCTGGTGCGCAGCTACGGCAAGAAAATCGTTTCGTCCGCCGAACTCGTGCAGATGTTTGAGGCCCGCTGGTCCGCCGACCAACTGAGCACCCATCTCCAGGCCGGGCGCGTGATCGACCGCATCATCCTGCAGGCCTTTGGCCAGGTGACTGCGTTTCTTCGCCAGGGCAAGGAGATCACCGAGTACGAGCTGCGGCAATGGATGCTCCAGCAATTCCGCGCCAACCTCCTTATCAACGATGACGGGCCGGTCGTCGCTGTCGGCGCGCATAGCGGCGACCCGCACTACGAGCCCAACCCCGCCTCGAGTTGGCCGCTACGGGAAGGCGAGCTGCTTCTGCTGGACGTATGGGCGAAAACCAGCGCTGGCCACAGCGTCTATTACGATGTGACCTGGATCGCCTTTCTGGGCGCCAAGGTTCCCGAGAAGTACGCCAAGATTTTCCAAATCGTGAAGGAGGCGCGCGACGCGGGCGTCGCTTTTGTTCAAGAATCCGTGAAGCAGGCCCGCCTCATCCATGGCTGGGAAGTGGACAAAGCCACTCGCGACGTCATCCGCAAGGCAGGGTACGGCAAGTACTTCGTCCACAGGACCGGCCACAACATCGGCACCAGCGTCCACGGAAACGGCGCGAATATGGACGGCCTGGAGACCCGGGACGACCGCCCCATCATCCCCCATACCTGCTTCTCGGTTGAGCCGGGCATTTATTTCCCGGAGTTCGGCATCCGCAGCGAAGTCAACGTCTATGTCGCCGACCGCCAGGCCCGCGTCACCGGCGCCGTCCAGCAGGAAATTATCCCCATCCTTGCCTGAGCCGATGACTTCCGCCGCTACGCAAGCTGCCGTTCGCCGCGGTTTTCTTTTTCCGGCGGCTGTTGCTCTGGCCTCCTGGCTGGTCCCTGGACTCGGCCATTTGATCCTGCGCCTCTGGGGCCGCGCGGTTGTGTTTTTTCTGTGCGTGGCCGCGCTGGCCCTATCAGGCATCCTTCTCCGCGGCCACATCTTCGCTTTCCACCCCGAAGATGCCTTCGAGATGCTGGGATTTCT
>Ga0247727_10002003_pt1 | contig 47130 bp, 31 predicted proteins | sample WisWelCaveWW1625_FD_202498 | JGI IMG/M metagenome (GOLD analysis project Ga0247727, IMG submission 202498) | Biofilm microbial communities from Wishing Well Cave, Virginia, United States - WW16-25 | ecosystem: Environmental > Aquatic > Deep subsurface > Groundwater > Cave microbial mat | place...
GCCCGAGGCCGAGGCCGACGAGGCAAAGCGCCTCGTGACGCAGGTGATGGAGGGCGCCCTGAAGCTCGACGTGCCGCTCGTCGCCGACGCCCGCCTCGGCCGGAGCTGGGCCGAGGTGCACTGAGCCGATGCCGCGAGTCGCAGCGGCCCTCTTTTGACCGCCGCGCCCAGCGGATGCTACAAGAGGTCGTCGGGAGGTCGACGCAAATTGCCGCTCTACGAGTACCAGTGCCCTCAGGATGGAACCTTCGAGCTGGTGAGAAAGTTCTCGGACCCCCCTCTCGAGGCCTGCCCCACCTGCGGCGGACCGATCGAGAAGCTCGTCTCGGCCCCCGCGATCCAGTTCAAGGGGTCGGGTTGGTACATCACCGACTACGCACGCAAGTCGACGGGCGGTGAAGCGGCTGGCAACAAGGACGTCGGCACGAAGGACGCCGGCACGAACAACGCCGGCAACAAGGACGCCGGCAAGAAGGACGCCGGCAACAAGGACGCCGGCAAGAAGGACGCCGGCAGCACTGACAAGGGCGGCAAGGACACAGGCGGCAAGGAGACGGGCGGCAAGGACGCGGGCTCGTCCGACGCGTCGAAGGCCGGCTCCTCGCGTTCGTCTTCCACCGACAGCAAGGCCTCGCGCTCCAAAGACTCCGACAAGAAGTAGTGAGGCGGTGGGCCGCCGTCAGCTCCAGGTCGAGGAACACGCGCGTGTCCCCACTCGACAGGAACGCGAAGAGCCACAATAGCAACGGGAGCGTGGAAGAGCTGGCTGCCGCCGACGGCGGCCCCGGTGCGCCCCTCAGCCGGCACAGTCACCCCCCACGAGGATCATGGACACGCGAACGAAAAGAACGGCGGGTGAAGCGTGGGCGGTTGGCTGGCGAACCCGGCCTATCGGGGCCGAAGCGCAGTGTCGAAGGCTGGTCGACCCTTAGTCGGAAGACTTTACAGCGCAGAGATGGGTCGCTTGGCCCTCGACGCAGACGAGTGACGCAACGAGTGAAGACTGAGCACTTCTCGGCGATTCGCCGCGCCAGGCCGCCGCTGGCCTCGGCCGAACCGGCCCACACTGTCGGCATGCTTGACACCGCCAGGACCAGGCTTTCGGACAGAACCTAGCAAGATCAATCGGTTATCGAGTCGGCGCGCGAATTGCATGACGACAAGCGAAAGGACCTGACCGGTGCGAAGAGTTTTCCGCGCACTACGGCCGCGGATCCTTGTGGGGGAAGATTCATGAACGCATACGTCACACGCAGGGCTCAGGTCACCCTTTCACGTCTTGGACCCTGGTAGCAGCAGCGAGCCTCGACACCGACGTGAGTCACAGCTACGTGACCCTCCTGCCCGGTGATCCCTGCTTCCTGTCCTCGGCGTGCCTTCTCGGCTTCGACGCGGTCGCGGTCGGCCCTCACCCGCCCACCGGGGCGGCCACCGTAGATCTCGGGCCGGGGTCGGTGTTCGCGACCCTCGTCGGCAACGCAGTCTTCAGCGACATCTGGCACGGCCACTTCGGGGTCTCGGAGGCCCCCCTGTGGACGAACGCCATCGAGTTCGCGGGGGCTGGGCCCGGCGTCGGCCTCGTCGCGGGGGCGGACTACTCAGGAGGCTTCTCCTGGAACCCGTTCACCGGCGCACCCCTCACGACTGGCCTGGCTTCTTTTTGCAACGACGCCCCAGTCACCCTCGACCCGACCCACCCGGTGATCAACACCCCGACCCCGATCGCTGTGGCCGGAATCATTCTCGGCTGCACGACGCACGACATCTTCACGACGCTGCCCACCGGGTTCGTCGGGGTCATCGGTGATGGCGCGAACGGCGGTGCCCCGATCCTGATCGCCACGACGGCGGCGCCGGTGCCGGAGCCGACGACACTGCTTCTGCTCGGCGCCGGCGTCCTCGGCCTCGGGGGCGCGGCGCGCCGCCGGGCGCCGTGACTGTCGGACCTGCAGGCTCGGCGACTCCCGCGCCGCAGTTCAAGGGCTCGAGGCCGGCATGGGAGGCGTTCCCGTTGGGCTTCGTGTTCGGCTCGTGAGCCCTCCGCGGCGTCGCGGCCCGGTGTGAACGCGAACCGATCGCGGTAGGGACGCCGGTTACCCGGCGCCCCCGCGGATCCGAGCGTGCGGAACTACTAGGAGGCCGGTGGGGTCATCGACGTGCGTGTCTGGTCGGCCCTCGGCGGCGTCAGGGTCGCTCCGGTCCGAATCGTGTTCCACCATTCGTGGGCGCGCGAGGGCGTCCAGGCTCCCGCGGTCTCGCACTCGGCCAGGCGAGCCGCCAGCCACTCGGCGGACCCGGGGCGCTCGTCCGGTTCCTTGGCGAGGCACGCGAGCACGAGCGCCTCGAGCGACGCGGGAATCGGCCGTCTCGTCCGCTCGGAAGGCGGGACCGGAGGCGTCTTGACGTGGTGGAGAAGGACCTCCACGGGAGTTCGTCCCACGAACACGCGCTCGCCCGTCAGCAGCCAGTAGGCGACGCAGCCGAGCCCGTAGAGGTCGGCGCGCGCATCGAGCGCCTGGCCGCCGAGCGCGGCCTCCGGCGCCATGTAGGCGGGTGTCCCGGTTATGGTGCCCTCGGACGTCAGATGATCGTCGTCTCCCATCGCCCATGCGGTCTTGACCAGGCCGAAGTCCAGCACCTTGACGAAGTCCCACTTGAGGCCCCAGTGGCACGTGAGGATGTTCGCCGGCTTGACGTCGCGGTGGATGAGACCGGTCGCGTGCGCCTCGGCCAGCGAGTCACACGCCTGGATCAGCAGGTGAATCGCGCGTTCGGGCGGCACCGGCCCGGACCGGCGCACGAGCGTCTCCAGGTCGAGCCCGTCGAGCAGCTCCATCACGTAGTAGAACGCCCCCTCCGGCGTCACGCCGAAGTCGTGGAGCGACACGGTGTGCGCGGAGTGGAGCGCCGCGGTCGCCTCAGCCTCGCGCTGAAAGCGGGCGACGAGCGATGCCGCTTCGACCGGCGATTTCACACCGAGCAGCTCGGGCCGGATCAGCTTGACCGCCACCGGCCGGGCGAGCATGCGGTGCCGGGCCCGCCAGATCTCGCCCATGCCGCCATGGTCGAGCTTCTCGACGAGCTGATAACAACCGAGTTCCTGCAGGCTGCGGATCACGATCGTCGAGAACATGGCGAGGCCGGCCGCGATGTAGCCTTCGAACGCGTTCAAGGAGAGCACCTGGAGCGGCACGGCCGGGTTGCCGAGTGCCCGGCCCACGAAATAAGCGAGCGGCCAGGTCGACGCCGAAGCCAACCCGGCGACGAGCGCCCAGCGCGGCGAGGCGGGTACGACGAGGGGAAAGATCACGATCCACACGCAGAGCCAGGAGATCGACGCGAGCGACACGTCCGTGCCCAGCGGCTCCAGATGATCGCCGAGCGAGATGGCGAGCGCCACCGTGACCTCGTAGCCGAGGCTCACGCTCAGGAGCCGGGCCGGCACGAGGCGCCCCGAGTGAGCGAGCCAGACCATCGCCGCAGACACGCCGACCATGGCGGCGGCTATGACGTTCTTGAACGCGAGGTGAGAGAACGTGTGCCAGCCCGAGGCCTCGATCAGGTTGTTGAGGACGATGCTCACGGCGAATGCGAGCGCTACCCCGACCGCCGCGAGGCGGAGCCGCCGTGCGGCCTGGCGCAGCAGCTCGGCTGGCATGGCCCACGCCGGTGCCACGACGCCGGTCCCGATCGGGCTCAGGGTACGCGCCGGTGCAGAAGAGAAAGCCCCGCGTCGTCCCGCCGCTCCCGGCTGCGGGTCGCTGCGCACCTCGGTCGGAATCGCGTCCTGCGACAGGGCCAGCGACAGCAGGCAGGCCGAACAGACGTCCTCGACTGCGGCGGCTCCGGCCAGCACCGTCCCGCATTGTGGACACGTCCGAGGACTGGCCGAGCCCGTCATCGCTCCTCCCGTCGGTGTCACCCGCTCGCCCGCAGCGCCTCGAGCATCCAGCGGATCTCGCCGTCGACGTCCGCCGGGTCGGCGACCGTGCGAGCCACTTCTTCCCGCAGCACGGCACCGAAGCGCCTGCGCAGCCTGTGAACCGCGACGCGCAGCGTCGAGCCCCTGAGGCCCAGCTCCTGCGCGAGCGCCGCGTAGTCGTCGCTCGCACCCTCGCTCGCGAGGAATGCCTTGAGCCGGTCGAAGCGATCCTGCCCCCCCGAGGCCGTCTGCTCTTCGCGCAAGCGGCCCAGACAGCGGGCAAGCACGGCCGCGGCCCAGGTCCGCTCGAAGATCGCCTCGGGCGTGAGCCGGTCGACCGGCTCGAGACGCAGGCGCTCCTCGGCGGTCGCCGCGTCGAGCGAGATGCGGACCTGTCCGCCGCCTCGCTTCAGGGCCCGCTCGCGATCCCACTCGTTGGCCAGGAAGTGCGAGATGGAGGCGCGCAGGAAGGTCCTGAAGCGGCCGGCTTCCGGGCGGAAGTCACGCAGGTAGTCCTTCTCGAAGAAGCGGGCGAAATAGGACTGCGTCAGATCCTCGGCATCGGCGGGCGACAGCCCGCGACGGCGGATGAACGCGTAGACGGGCGGCCAGTACGTCTCGAACAGACCGGCGAGCGCCGCTTGCGCCGCCGTAGTCGAGCCGCCGGTCGCCCGAACGATGAGGCTCCAGTTCGTGGTCTGGAACGGCAAGCGTGCCTCCGCGCACCCGCGTGGTGTCGTCGTCCCGCTGCATGGGCTGCCCGGATGGTAGGGCAGCCCGCCCGGCGGGTCCAGCGCACGGGTGCGGGGCAGCATCCGGCGAGTGGCAACGGGCTGCGACCGGAGGTGAATTCACTTCACCGGAGCACGCGGGGGGTCTGGGGGGGACGGCGCAGTCCCCCCCAGCTACAAGGAAAGCGACTTCAGGTACTCGCGGAAGGGGCCGCCGAGGTCTTCGCGCTTCAGAGCGAACTCGACGGTCGCCTTCAGGAAGCCGAGTTTGTTGCCCGCGTCGTGCCGCACGCCGGTGAACCGGTAGCCGTAGAGCGGGCGCTCGACGGCGAGGCGGCGCAGGCCGTCGGTGAGCTGGATCTCGCCGCCCTTGCCGCGCTCGGTGCGCTCGATCTCCTCGAAGATGTCCGGCGTGAGCAGATAGCGCCCGATGATGGCGAGGTCGCTCGGCGCCTCCTCCGCTTTCGGTTTCTCCACCATGTCGCGAACCCGATACAAACGGCCGGTGTCTCCCTCCGGCACTCCGTCGATGACACCGTAGGCCGAGATCTCGGCACGCGGCACCTGCTGTACCGCCACCACCGGCCCGCCGTAGCTCTCGAACACGTTGATCATCTGCTTCATGCACGGGATCGGCGCGTCGATGATGTCGTCGCCCAGCATCACCGCGAACGGCTCGTCGCCGACGAGGTCGCGCGCCTGCAGCACCGCGTGGCCGAGACCGAGCTGCTCGCCCTGGCGCACGTAGGACACGTTGATCATGCTGGAGATGGCGCGCACCTGCGCGAGCTGATCGGTCTCGCCGCGCGCCGCGAGGTGGCGCTCGAGATCGTAGGAGACGTCGAAGTGGTCCTCGATCGCGTTCTTGCCCTTGCCGGTGACGATGATGATCGAGGTCAGGCCCGAGGCCACCGCCTCCTCGATCACGTACTGGATGATTGGCTTGTCGACGAGCGGCAGCATCTCCTTCGGCTGCGCCTTCGTGGCCGGGAGGAAGCGCGTCCCGAGACCGGCGGCCGGGAACACGGCCTTGCGGATCTTCCGGGTCGTCGGCATGCGCGGAAATCGTACCACGCACGTCCGGAGCGCCCGCGAGCGCCCATGCTATCCTGCGCGGTCATGCTGGACCCGAAGTTCGTGGTCGACAACCGCGAGACCGTGCTCGGCGCGCTCGCGGCTCGCGGCCAGGACCTCGAGGCGATCCAAGCATTCCCCGGCCTCGAGGGCGTCGATCCCTGGGCGCTCGACGGCGAGCGGCGCGCGCTCATCCAGGAGACGGAGAAGCTCCGGCACCGCCAGCGCACCGCCGGCGAGGAGATCGCGCGGCGCGGCAAGGCGAAGCAAGACGCCTCGGAGCTGAAGGCCGAGATGAAGGGCGTCGCGGAGCGCATCAAGCAGGGCGAGGCGCGCCTCGAGGACGTGAAGGGCGCGATCGAGCGCTTCCTGCTGGTCGTGCCGAACCTGCCCGATGCCAGCGTCCCGGTCGGGAAGGACGCTCTGGGCAACAAAGAGGTCCGGCGCATGGGCGAGCCGCGCGTGTTCGACTTCGAGCCCCGCGGGCACGCCGATCTCGGCGTCGAGCTCGGGATCCTCGACTTCGAGCGCGCCGCGCGGCTCTCGGGCGCTCGCTTCGCCGTCTACTGGGCGGAGGGCGCACGGCTCGAGCGCGCGCTCATCCAGTTCATGCTCGACCTGCAGGTCTCGCGCGGCTACACCGAGGTGATCCCGCCCTACCTGGTCACGGCCGAGACGCTCACCGGCACGGGCCAGCTCCCGAAGTTCGAGGGCGATCTCTTCAAGACTTCGGCCGGCGACCGCGAGCTCTACCTGATCCCGACCGCCGAGGTCCCGCTCACGAACCTCCACAAGGACGAAATCCTCGAGGCCGCGGAGCTGCCGAAGAAGTACGTGGCTTTCACCCCGTGCTTCCGCTCGGAGGCGGGCTCCTACGGCAAGGACGTGCGCGGCCTGATTCGGCAGCACCAGTTCCACAAGGTCGAGCTGGTGAAGCTCACGGCGGCCGAGTCGTCGATGGCCGAGCTCGAGAGCATGACGGCGGACGCGGAAGAGGTGCTGAAGCGACTCGGGCTGCCGTACCGCGTGGTCGTGCTGTCGACCGGCGACATGGGCTTCTCGGCGGCGAAGACCTACGACATCGAGGTCTGGCTGCCGGGGCAGCAGGCCTACCGCGAGATTTCGTCCTGCTCGAACTGCACCGACTTCCAGGCTCGGCGCGCGAACCTGCGCTATCGGCCGGAGCCTGAAGGCAAGCCCCGCTTCTTGCACACGCTCAACGGCAGCGGGCTGGCGGTCGGGCGCACATTCGTCGCCGTGCTCGAGAACTACCAGCAGGCGGACGGCTCGGTCGCCGTGCCCGAAGCGCTGCGGCCCTACATGGGCGGCGTGGAGCGGATCACGAAATCCGCTTCGAGCGCCCGCAGTTCCTTCAAGAGGTCGTCGAGCCGCGCGTAGGCGTCCCGGCCGACCTTCTGGTCCGCCTCGCCGACCATGCGCGCGACGTTGGCGATCTGGTCGATGAGCATCGGCTGCGGGTAGGCTCCGCGGGCGGTGACGAGCCGGTCGTGGAGCTGCTGGAGCCTCGCCGAAGCCGCCGCGTCGCCCTCGGCCTTCTCCCGGGCCTGGCGTAGCCGCTCCGCCAGCCGCCGTGCGTCACTGGTCGCGTCGCGCAGCTTCAGGCTGAAGCGCGCCTGCTCCTCGAGGTCGGCCTGCGTCACGCCGTCGGCCGCAACCCGCGGGTCGATCCTGACCAGGAGCGGCTGGGTCTGGCTCCAGGCGCCGGAGCTGAGCCGCACCTGGTAGTGGCCGGGCGCCACGTATGGCCCTCCCGGCCCGCCCTCGGGGTTCCGGTGGTCCCATGCGCCGGCGTAGCGCAGGTCCCAGAGGAAGCGGTTCATGCCAACTTTCGTTGGAAGACGTGTGGGGAGGCGGGGGCCGAAGCGCGGCCCGCCCATCTCCTCTTCCTCCTCCGCCTTCTCGCCGGGCCCGGCGGCGGGCGGGGCCGCGCTCGCGAACGCTCGGATGATTCCGCCTTGCGGCCCCAGGATCTCGAGCTTCAGGTCCGCCTCGGGCGGCGCCTCCAGGACGTAGTCGACGCGAGCGGCCGCCGGGGGGTACTCCGGGACGTCCATCCGGCCGCTCGAGGGCGCGTAACGCAGGCGGTACGCCTCTCGCGGGGGCAAGAGACGCTTCGCCCCACCGCCGGCCCGCGTCGCCGCGAGCTGCCGGAGCGGCGAGATGTCGTCCAGGATCCAGAAGGCGCGGCCCATCGTGGAGATGACGAGGTCTCCGCGGTGGACGCGGATGTCGGTGACCGGCGTCGCCGGGAGGTTCTGCTGGAGCGTCTGCCAGCGCTTGCCACCGTCGAAGGAAGCGAAGATACCGAACTCGGTCCCGGCGTAGAGGAGGCCTTCGCGCGCGGGGTCCTCCCGGATCGCGCGCGTCGGGTGATCGGCCGGGATCCCGGTCTTCCCATCCGTGAGCCGCGTCCAGGTCGCCCCGTAGTCCTCGGTCACGTAGAGGTAGGGACGGAAATCGTCCAGGAGGTGCCGCGAGACCGCGAGGTAGGCCGAGCCCCTGCGGTGGGGCGAGTCCTCGATGTTCATGACGCGGCCGTCCGGAGGGAGCTGCTTCGGCGTCACGTTCTTCCACGTCTTGCCGCCATCGCGGGTGACGTGCACGGACCCGTCGCTCGAGCCGGTCCAGATGACGCCCTTCTGGAGCCGTGACTCTTCGATGGCATAGAGCGCGCTGTGGACCTCCTCGCCGGTGATGTCGCGGGTGATCGGCTCGCCGGAGATCACCTGCTTGTCCGGCTCGTTGGCGGTGAGGTCGGGGCTGATCGTCTGCCAGGTGACGCCGTCGTCGCTCGTGCGGTGGAGATACTGGGAGCCGTGGTAGACGACCTTCGGGTCGTGGGGCGAGACCTCGAGCGGGGACTGGCGCGCGAAGCGGTACTTCATGTCCCGCGGGTTGTGGCCGTAGCGGTTCTGTGGGTAGACCCAATAGTGCTTCTCCTGCCCGGTCTCCACGCTGTAGCGGCCGAACTCCCCCTTGCAAACGCCGTAGACGACCTTGCCGTCCGGGCGCGGGTGGATCTGGCCGGTCTCGCATCCGGGACCGTGGATCCAGACCTGGGTCGGCGCGTCGAGCCGGGAGGCCACGGGAGGGAGGCTGGGGGCGATGAGCGTGCTGTTGTCCTGCTGGGGCGCGTAGAGGCGGTAGGGGAACTGGTCGTCGACGTCAAGCATGTAGAACTCGCCCGTGGGCTGGTTGAGCTGCGTCGACCACGTCTGGCCGCCGTTCTGCGTCACGTTGGCGCCCCCGTCGTTGCACTGGATGAAGATCTCGGGGTGATCGGGGTTGATCCAGACCCCGTGGTTGTCGCCGTGGGGCGTCGCGATCCTCCGGAAGGTCCTTCCGCCGTCGATGGACTTGAAGAACCGCTCGTTGCTCACGTAGACGACCTCGGGGTCCTTGGGGTCGGCGTCCACGTTCGTGTAGTAGAAGGGTCGCCGCAGGAGGTCGAACTCTCCGTTGACCTGCTGCCACGTCTCTCCGGAGTCGTCGCTGCGGTAGAGCCCGCGCTCCGAGCCGCGAGCCTCGATGAGAGCGTAGACGCGCCGCGGGTTCGACCGCGCGACGTCGAGGTCGATCTTGCCTACGAGCCCCTGCGGCAGTCCCTGCGCGAGCTTCGTCCACGTCTCGCCACCATCTCTCGTCCGGTAGATCCCCGGCCCCTCGCTCGCGGACGCCCCGCTGATGATCGTCCAGGGCTTGCGCTCGCCTCGCCAGAGGGCGGCGTAGATCTCGCCCGGCTCCTGCGGGTTCATGGCCAGGGAAATGGCGCCCACCCTCTCGCTCGCGTACAGCAGCTTCTGCCAAGACTCGCCTCCGTCCCTCGAGCGAAAGACACCGCGCTCGGGGTTCGGCCCGAAGGGCGACCCCAGCGCGGCCGCGTACACGAGGTCCGGGTCTCGCGGGTGGGCCTTCACGGCGGCGATCTGGCCCGCGTTGCGCAGGCCGATGAAGGTCCAGCTCTTCCCCGCGTCGCTCGATTTGTACATCCCGCGTCCGACGATGACGTTGCTGCGGATGCCGTCGCTTCCGGTGCCGACGTAGACGACGTTCGGGTCCGACTCGGCCACCTCGATGGCGCCGATGGAGCCGGTCTCGAAGAAGCCGTCGGAAACCGGGTGCCAGGTGATTCCGTAGTCGGTCGTCTTCCACACGCCGCCGCCCGTCGTGCCCATGTAGAACGTGGAGGGCTGCGCCCGGTGCCCAGCCACCGCGGTCACGCGGCCGCCGCGGTGCGGGCCGACCGATCGCCAGCGCAGGTCCTGGTAGAGCGAGGGGTCCACGATAGCGCCGGCGCCCGCTTGTGCGGCCACCCGGCTAAAGCCGGCGACGCTCACGAGGGCGAGGAAACCGGCGGCCACCAGCCGGGCGCCCAGGCGGCGTCGACCCGAGGAACGGGCCTTCGTCGTCATGGCATCCCCCTGCATTCGAGCTCGGGCGAGACGCGGCTCACGGCCGGTCTTTGTAGCGCTCGTAGAGCCGGGTGTGGCGCGTCTCGAGCGACTGCGCGGCGCCGTCGATGAAGACGTGCGTCACCCGAGTGCGGGTATCGAGGATGTCCCCGCTGGCGAGCACCAGGTTCGCTTCGCGGCCCGGGGCGATCGACCCGATGCGGTCGGCCGCGCCGAAGATCTCGGCCGGCGACAGCGTGATCGCCCGCAGCGCCTCGGCCTCGGGCAGCCCGTAGGCCGCCGCCATGGCCGCCTCGTACGGGAGGTTGCGCACGTTCTCGGAGTCGTCGGTGACGATCGCGAAGCGCACGCCCGCGCGGTGGAGCGCCGCCGCGTTCGCGTAGGGGGCGTCGTAGGGATCGGACTCGCGCGACGGCAACCGGAGCACCTTCACCAGCACCGCCACGTCCTTCTCCTTGAGCAACTCCGCGCAGCGCCAGGCCTCGAGTCCGCCGGCGATCACGAGCTTGAGGCCGTTCTCGGAGGCCAAGCGAACCGCCGCCCGTATCTCGTCCTCGTCGTTGGCGCGCATCACCACCGGCGCCTCGCCGCGTGCGAAGGGGGCGAGCCCCTCGAGTGTGAGGTTGGTCTCGGGAGCGGGCCGTGTCGCGTCCGCCGCGGCCGCGGCGTGCGCCTTGGCCTCGGCGAAGAGGTCGCTCAGCCGCTCGAGGGCCTTCTTCTGGTTCTTCTCCTGGTCCTTGAGGCGCTCGGCCAGCGTCTTCAGCTCCGGCTCGTCGAAGAGCCGCGCCGGGTCGAACGGCGGCCGGCCGCTCGGGTATACCGCGTGGAGTGCGGCCGGGGCCTTCACGATCATCGCGGAGGGTGTCGTCCCGGCGAGCCGCACGAGGGCGCTCTGTCCCGAAACGAGGCCTCCCGCGGGAGCGCTCAGCACGGTCGTGACGCCGTTGGCACGCGCCACCGGGATCAGCTCGCTGTCCGGATGGAGCGCCACCCACGCGCGCGCGTGGGGATTCATGTCGCCGACTTCGGTCGTGTCGACCGTGGCCTGTACGCTCGACACTTCCGCGAGGCCGAGGCTCGTGAGCGCGTCGACGAGACCCGGGTAGAGCGTCTTGCCGGATCCGTCGACCACGGTCGCGCCCACGGGCACCGCCACGTCGGGCCCGACGGCCACGATCCGGCCCTTCTGCACCACCACGGTGCCCTTCTCGATCACGGGCCCCGACACCGTCACGATGCGGGCGCCCCGGATCGCGAGCGGCACGTCCTGGGCGACCGCGAGCCCAGGGAGCAGGGCCGTGCCGGCCAGCACCGACGCGAAGCGAAGCGCCTTCATCGCGCACCTCCCGCCGCCGCGAGCCCCCGTGCGGGGGCAAGCGGGGCCCACTCGGCGGTCGCCCCGCGAGCCTCCATGTCCTTCGCGCGGTCGAAGTAGACCTGTCCGTCGACGAGCGTCATCTCACAGCGCGCCCGGGCTGACAGCGGGTGGCCGCTCCAGATCGCGAGATCGGCGTGCTTACCGGCCTCGATCGAGCCTACGTAGCGGTCGATCCCGAGCTGCCACGCCGCGTTCCAGGTGATCATCCGCAACGCCTCCTCTTCGCTGACCCCGCCGTACTTGACCGCTTTCGCGGCGTCCCAGTAGAGCCGGCGCGCGAGCTCGTCCGAGTCGGAGTTGAGCGAGACCTTCACGCCCTTGCTCGCGAGAATCGCGGGGTTGTAGGGGCTCGCGCCGAACGCCTCGATCTTGTACGCCCACCAGTCGATGAAGGTCCCGACGCCCGCGCCGTGGCGGGCGATCTCGCTCGCGATCTTGTAGGCCTCGAGGCCGTGCTGGAAGGTGCGCACCTTGAATCCGAACTCGTCGGCGACGCTGATCAGCATCAGCATCTCGTCGGCGCGGTACCCGTGGGAGTGGACCATGATCTTGCCGTCCAGGATGTCGGCGAGCGTCTCCAGACGCAGATCGCGCCGCGGAGGCACCGGCTTGTCGGCCTTCGCGGGCAAGGCCTTGAGCTTCGCCTCGTGCTCGGCCCACTCCTTCTTGTAGGCGCGGGCGCGCAGGAAGCCCTCGCGCAGCACGACCTCGACCCCCATGCGCGTGCCGGGATAACGCGGCTCGCCCGGCACGCGGAAGTTCGAGCGCTTGACGTTCTCGCCGAGCGCGAACTTGATCCCGCGCGGCGCTTCCTTGAACACGAGCTCGTCGGGCCCTCTGCCCCAGCGCAGCTTGAGCACGGCGTTCTGGCCGCCGATCGCATTGGCCGAGCCGTGCAGCACGTTGATCGCCGTGACGCCGCCGGCGAGCTGCCGGTAGATCGACACGTCGCGGTGGTCGATCACGTCGCGAACTCGCGTTTCGGCGGTGATCACGTCGGTGCCCTCGTTGACGCCGCCGTCGATCGCGGTGTGGGAGTGGGTGTCGATGACGCCGGGCATCACGTAACGGCCCTTCGCGTCGACCACGATCGCGCCTTCCGGCACGGCCACGTCGCGGCCCACGGCGGCGATCCTGCCGTCGCGGATCAGCACGGTGCCGTTCTCGATCGTGCCCTGCGGCCCCACGGTCAGCAGCGTGCCGCCGGTGATCGCGACTGTCTTGCCGACCGGGAACGGCGGGGGCGCTACAGGGAGCGGCGGCAGCGGCTTGTCCTCGGCCTTGTCGGCCTTCGCCGGTGTGTCGCTGCTGGCCGCCGCGGACCCGGCCGCGTCTGCCGCGCCCGGCGCCTGTGCAGGCCCAGCCGTCGCGCCAGCCGTGCCGCCACCTGAGCCGCCCGCTCCGCCACTCCCACCCGGCCGCCGGTTCGCGTCCTTCCGCTCGTCCTGCTCCACCTCGTGGAGCCGCCCGTCGACGAACACGTAGCGCGCCTTCGTGTCCTTGCCGAACGGCTCGCCGGACCAGGCCACGATGTTGGCGAGCTTACCCGGCTCGAGGCTGCCGGTCGTCTCCGCAAGCGACAGTGCCTCGGCCGCACCGAGCGTCGCCGCGCGGAGCGCGGTCTCGGCCGGCAGTCCCTTCTCGACGGCCTTGCGGATGCCGGCGACGAAATCGGGCGCCCAGGCCGAGGCGAGCGCGAAGGGTACGCCGGCCTTCGCGAGCTCGGCGGGGTTTCGCTCCGCGTCCTGGATCCGCCGCCGCTCCTGCTCCTCGTCGAAGCCGAAGAAGCCGCCCGCCCGCGGCGGATCGAAGTTGACGCTCACCAGCAGCGGCACGCGACGGGCCTTCAGCAGCTCCGCCGAGCGGAACGCCTGCGACGCTCCTGCCAGCACGAGCTTGAGCTTGAACTCGTCGGCGAGCGCGAGCGCGCGCAGGACGTCGTTCTCGAGCGAGCAGGTCACGACGAGCGGCAGCCGGCCCGCGAGCACCTGCTGCCACGGCACGAGCGCCGCCTCGTATCGCGGGCGCTTCTGCCCGCGCGGCGCCTTCTCCCAGGCCGCCCAGGCGTCGCGCGCGCGCGCCGCGTCGAGGAGCGCCTGCCGCGTGTAGGCCATCGTGCCCATCAGCGATCCCGGGTACTGGCGCGTCGCCTGTGCCATGTGCAGGTGCAGCGCCGCGGGCTGGCGCAGCACCATCGCCTCGGGCCGGTCGCCCGCCAGGTTCAGAATCGCGCTCTGCCCCGGGAGCACGCCTTCCTTCGGGATTACGAGAGCCGTCGTGATCCCGCTGTCGCGCGCCTTCGCCACCTCGGACGCCCGCACGCGGTCGAGGGCGAGTGCCTGTGGCGCGAGGGGTGACGGGCTGGGGCCAGCTCCCGCTGCACCACCGCCCCCGCCCGTGGGCGCTCCGCCGCCGGGGCGCGCCGCCGCGGGCAGCCCGATCGCCGACAACCCGTCGATCAGCCCCGGCGTGACGACGAGCCCCTTGCCAGAGGTCACGCGCGCGCCGGGCGGTGGCGTCACGTCCGGGCCCACGGCGGTGATGAGCCCATCGCGCATCACGATCGTGGCGCGCTCGTAGACGGGGCCGGACACGGTGATCACGCGCGCGCCGACGATCGCGTGGGTATCGGCCTGCTGCGCGCGGGCGGGGAAGGGTAGAAGCGCCAGCATGGCGAGAAACTGCAGTCGTCGCATGGGTCCTCCGGGATCGGGATGGGGTCCGGGCGGCGAGTCTACAACGAGTTCAGGAGCGGCCGTGGAGGGTGGCGTGACGGAAGGCCAGGCCGGCCCGCGACCCGTAGGCTTCCATCAGCCGGTCATCGGGCGACTCGCCGTTCGGGTCGAGCAGCACCAGGCAGCCGACGTACGCGTCGGGCGTCACGAGCGGAACCAGGTAGGTCTGCTCGGCCGGCAGCTCCATGCCGAACGACTCGGCCAGGTCCAGCATACGCACGGCCGGCAGGCGGCGCGCCGTGGTCGAGGCCAGGTCGGCGGGCGCGGCGCGGCCCACGGCGCCGACGAAGGCGTCGCCCGTCGAGGCGCCCACCACCGGCCCGCGCGGGGTCTGCAGGACCAAAAGCCCGCCCTGGTAACTGCCGATGCGACACGCGCCCTCGACGATGGCGGTGCCCAGCGTGTCCGCTCCCTCGCCGCTGAACACGCGCTGGTCGACGTCCGCCACCTGCTCGAGAAGCGCCGCGTAGCGGCGGAGCTGGTCGAGCTGCTGCACGCGCCGCAGCGTCGCCGCCGTCCAGGACGCGAACGCCTTGGCGCGCTGCAGCTCCTCCGGGCTGAACGTGTCGAGCGCGTGGCGTCCGGCCACCAGCATCCCCACCACGTCGCCCTCGAGCAACAGCGGCAGAGCCATCCATGAGCGCATCGGCGGGGCGCCGACCAGCGGGAAGGGCGCCTTGTCGAGGTCGGCGTCGCGCACGGACACCGCGATGCGCTCCTCGCGCGCGAGCGTCACGCGTGAGTCGTCCGCCAGGAGCGCGCCCGCGAACACCTCGGGCTCGGCCCCGCGCACCGCCGCGATCCGCAGCCCCGCCCCCGGCTCGGCCACCGCCAGCACCGCGAAGTCGGTGGGCACCACGCGCTCGAGCTGCTTCAGCACTTCCTCGAGCGCCTCACTGGACCGCACGGAGCGATGGATCGCCTCGAGCGCGCCCTTCAGCTCCTCGGCGTTCTGGCGCCGCTCGCGCTCGCGCTCGACGGTGAACGAAGGGTCGAGCGACCGCCGCTCGCGCGCGAACGCCTCGCGCAGCACGTCCATCACCTCGAGGCGAAGGGCCTCGTCCCAGGCGGCGAGCCGGCCCTCGACGTCGCGCAGCAGCCGGTCGATGTTCACGCCGGCGTGAGTGTACACCCGGCGCGCCTTACAATCGTCCCAATGAACGTCGATCCCGCCCCGCGCGAGCGCATCCTGTTCGTCTGTACCGCCAACATCGACCGCAGCCGCACCGCGGAGGACATGTATCGGGGGGACGAGCGCTACGAAGTGCGCTCCGCCGGGGTGGCGCCGTTCGCCACGGTGGTCCTGACGCGCGACATCCTGCTCTGGGCCGACCGCGTGTTCGTGATGAACGAGCGCGATGACCAGCACCGCACGCTGATCCGGATCCGCTTCCCCGACGTGGACAGGCCCCTCGTGGACCTGGACGTGGAGGACCGCTGGCACCGCGGCGACCCCGAGCTCGTGAAGCTCCTGACCCGGCGGTTACGCCCGCACCTTGGTCCTCCCCCGCAGCGCGCCCGCAAGGGCCCGGCGGGCGCATAATCAGGGGCGGAGGGCTAGTCTAACTGGTAAGGCAGGAGCCTTGAAAGCTCCCGGGCCTCCCGGCCCTTGGGGGTTCGAGTCCCCCGCCCTCCGCCAAACGCTTTCGTGCGTTCCTCCCGGCGAGCGCGATGGTGTAGACTCCAGCCACGCGGGCGCACCGTGCTCGCGCCCTCAAGCTCACATGACGGTTCCGGCACACCCGCCGCGGCGGCGCATCGGCCCGTTCCGCCGCGAACTCGTGGAGGTCACAATGGCGCCCTTGTCGGCACGCGTGCTGCGCACGCTCTTCTTCCTTTTCTTCGTGGCCTCAGCGAACCCGCTCGTGGCCCAGCAGACCGGCGCGATCCGCGGCAAGGTCACGGCAACCGACGGTGCTCTGCTTCCCGGAGTGACCGTCACGGCACGCTCGGACGTCCTGCCCCAGCCCCGCGAGACCGTGACCGCGACCAACGGCGACTACCAGCTGCCGGCGCTGCCTCCCGGCAGCTACACGGTCGAGTTCGCGCTGTCCGGGATGCAGACCGCGACGCGCAAGGCCGCCGTCCAGCTCGCGCAGCAGACGCCTCTCGACGTCACGCTGAGCGTGGGCATCACCGAGTCGATCACGGTCACGGCGGAGTCGTCGATCATCGACAAGGACTCCGCCACGATCGCGAGCGCCATCTCCCACGAGCAGATCCTGGGGCTTCCGGTCGGGCAGGAATACCGCGACCTGCAGAAGCTGATTCCCGGGGTCCAGGTCAGCCAGGACGGCACGCGCGGCCCGAGCGCCGGAGGCAACGGCCAGGACAACGTCTACCTGTTCGACGGCGTCAACGTCACGCTGCCGCTGTTCGGGACGCTCTCGGCCGAGCCGGCCTCGCACGACATCGCGCAGGTGACCGTGATCAAGGCCGGCGCCCGCGCCGTCGACTTCGACCGCTCCGGCGGCTTCTCGATGGACTCGGTCAGCAGGTCGGGCACGGCCCAGTACCACGGCATGCTCACCTACCAGCTCCAGGACAACACCATGTCCGCGGACCTCGACAGCGGCAGCCTGTCCCGCTTCGAGCAGGACCGCACCTGGCTCACCGCCAACCTCGGGGGCCCGATCGTCAAGGACCGCCTCTACTTCTACGGCTCGTACTACCGCCCGACGCGCACGCGAGAGAACCGCGCGAACCTCTACGGCGAGCTCCCCAACTACGACAGCACGCGCAACGAGGGCTTCGGCAAGCTCACCTTCACGCCGACGAAGACGGTGCTGCTCAACTTCAGCTACCGCGACTCGAAGCGGGTCGACAGGAGCGACCTGTTCCTGTCCAACGCCGCGTCGACCACCGGTACGGGAGGCGAGGCGCGCTTGAAGATCGGCACGGCCGAGGGCTCCTGGGTGGTCAACTCGAAGAGCTTCGCCACCTTCAAGTACACGCACTTCGTGAACGACACGCAGGGTCGGCCCGACAACAACGCCGACGTCGACATCTCCACCGCGATCGGCACGCTGCTGAGCGTGAACACCCTCGACACGCAGGGGCTGCTGGGCGTGCCGGTGACCGTGGCCGGCCAGCCCGCGTACAACGCTTTCGTCCAGCCGCTGATCGATCGCTACGGCTACACCGTCGACGGCGTGAAAGTGGGCGGCGGCACCGTGGGCTACGCAACGACCTTCGACAACGATGACTTCTTTCGCGATGCGTTCCAGGTGGGCTACAACCTGACGCTGGGCACGAGCGTCCAGCACGAGCTCCACGTCGGCTACCAGTGGTACACGGACGAGGAGGACCTGACGCGCAGCTCGAACGGCTGGGGCTCGATCACGGTGCCCGGCGGCCGCACCAGCTTCCAGGGCCGGCCGATCTTCTACCAGACCGCCTTCCAGCAGCAGACGACGGGGCTCGTGCCGACGATCCACTCGGAGTACCGCTCGCAGAGCTTCGAGCTCAACGACACGATCAAGTGGCAGGACTGGACCTTCAACCTCGGCGTGCTGGTGAGCGACGACACGCTCTACGGCCAGGGCCTGCGTGAAGACTCGTCGGTGCTCTCCGGCTACACGCTAGCGCCCGGGAACAAGTACAAGATGTACGAGACCGGCTGGGAGAAGATGATCCAGCCGCGCGTCGGCGTGACCTGGGCCTACAACGGCAAGGACACGCTCTTCGCGGGCTACGCCAAGTACAACCCGGCGGCGAGCTCGCTGCCGCGCGCCGCGTCCTGGGACCGCAACCTCGCCACCACGATCCGGGGTTACTTCGACGCGAACGGCGTGCTGTTTGCCACCGATCCGGTGGCGTCCTCGTCCGGCAAGCTTTTCGTCGAGGACCTGACGCCCCGCGGCATCGACGAGTTCCTGCTCGGCACGGCCCGTCAGTTCAACCCCAGTTGGACCGGCCGGCTCTACGGCCGCTACCGCGAGGGCAAGCATTTCTGGGAGGACACGAACAACGACGCGCGCGTGCGGTTCAACCCACCGCCGGGGATCCCCCGCGAGCTCTACATCTCGGACCTCACGGAGCGTCGCGCCCAGATCGGCAGCGGTTCGAGCTACGTGATCGCCGAGCTCGACGGCGCCTACACCAAGTACTGGGAGGTCACGTTCGAGTCGGAGTACAGGAGCGCCAAGACCTACGTGCGCGGCTCCTACACGTGGAGCCATTACTACGGCAACTTCGACCAGGACAACTCCACGGTCGGCAACGACGCAAACATCTTCATCGGCTCGTCCAACGTTGCCGACGATGCGGGGCGCCAGCTGTGGGACTTCAAGGACGGCGACCTGCGCGGCGACCGTCCCCACATGCTGAAGCTCTACGGCACTCGCGTCCTGCCCTGGAACGCGACCGTGGGGCTGTTCGGATTCGTGCAGGCGGGGCAGCCGTGGGAGCAGTGGAACTTCGAGCCCTACATCAGCCTCACCACCTCGACGAACGAGACCAACCGCTACGCCGAGCCGGCCGGATCGCGCCGGTCGGACTCACATTGGCAGATCGACCTCAACTACACCCAGAACTTCCGTCTCGGGTCGCGCTACACGTTCCAGGTGATCGCCGACGTCTACAACATCTTCGACAACCAGACGGGCTACAACATCGAGCCGCGCTTCCACAACTCGACCTACGGGCTGCCGCGCTCGTACTTCGACCCGCTCCGGCTCCAGGTGGCCGCCCGCTTCCAGTTCTGATTCCACTGGGGGTGCGACGTCGCACCCCCAGTCTCTGGTCCGTTGCTGGGTCAGGTCTTGAATTGGCGCATTGCTAGCCTTCGCGCGGCCCTGCGTCCCAGGGTCAAGTCTTGATCTGAGGCATCTCCCCGGTCGCCCTCGGGATGCACGGCTAAAGACCTGACCCCCTCTCGGTCGTCGCTTAGCGGGCTTGCGGGGCTGGGAACAGGCGCTCGCGCTCGATCAGCTCCCGAGTGGTCGCGTCGGCCTGCCCCCGTGCGCGCTCGATGCGCGCGGCCTGGTCGGGCTCGCGCAGCAGCACGCTCACCTGCGCACGCTTGAAGAGCGCCATTGGGTAGCCCGGGTGCGAAGACGGCACGCGGTCGAGCGACGCCCTCGCTTGCTCGAAGCGGCGCGCCACCAGGTAGAGGACGCCCAGCTCGAGGTCGTGTGCGAAAGCCGCGCTCAGGTCCGCGCGCGCTCTCTCGAACGACTCGATGGCCAGCTCCGTCCGGCCCGCGTTCATCGAAAGCTCTCCCAGCCGCACGAGCTCGACGGCCGTCGGCTGCCGCAGCTCGTAGATCCTCTGCCGGAGCCCGATCGCCTCGTCGGTCCGGGCCTGACGCTCCCGGATCTGGGCGAGGGCCTCGAGCGCCGGCAGCCGGTCGGGAGACTCGGCCACGACCTGCTCGAGCAATGGCACGGCCCGCGGCCACTTCTGGCCCCGTGTGTAGTGCAGCGCGAGGTAAGTCCGCACGTCCTGCGAGCCGGGGGCGATGCTCGCGGCCTTCTCGAACGCCGCCTCGGCCCGCGCGTCCTGCCCGAGCGCCGAGTGGGCGGTGGCGAGGCGGAGCGCCGCATCGAGATTCTGGGGATCCTGGGTCAGGATTCTCCGCAGGAGCGGGATCACCCGCGCATGCTCCTCGCGCACGAAGAGCGTGGACGCCGTGTCGAGTGCATCGAAGATCCGGCTCATGTCGGCGGGGCGCGGCGCATGCTTGCGGACCACCGGCTGAGCGCCCGCGCTCACGTAGCCGAGGCTCGCGAGCTGCCGGCGCTCTTCCTCGCCGAGAGCCTCGACGGGACGTGGCGCCGCGGGCGAAGGGATCGGGTACTCGAGGAGCGCCGTCCTCAGCGGGCGAGTGAATGCCGCGGTGGCCGCGAGGTCGCGGGTCTCCTGGGGATCCGCGACGACGTCGTAGACTTCTGGCCTTCCGGCCTGGATCACCTTGAACCGCCCCTCCACCGCCATCACTTGCGGCTGCCAGCCGTAGGCCAAGAACGGTTTCATGCCCTCGCCGAGGACGATCTCCTCCTTCGGAACACGGAGGCTGTCGGTGGCCCCGATGCCCGCCCATTCGAGGATCGTGTGGAACACCCGTCGCGTGCTGACCGGCGTGTCGCTCACGCCTCGAGCCACGCCCGGTCCCACCACGAGCAGCGGCACGTGCATCGTCGCCTGGTAGAGCAGCTTCCCGTGCTGGGACTCACCGTGGTCCCCGAGTCCTTCGCCGTGGTCGCTGACGACGACGATCGCTGCCGGGCTACCCGCGCGCCGCTCGAACGCTTGAACCAGGCGTCCGAGCTGCTCGTCCACCGCCGCGACCTCGCCGAGGTACGGGTTCTTCGCGTAGCGGCTGCGGAAGGGCTCGGCAGGGCTGTAGGGATGGTGCGGGTCGTAGTAGTGGACCCAGAGCAGGAGCGGCTGCTGCGAGTCGCGCCCCAGGTAGGAAGTCGCGCGCGCGGTCGTTTCCGCGGCGCTCCGCTCGGCCTGCCCCGCAGGCAGCTCGTCGTCGTAGACGTCGAAGCCGCGCGCGAGCCCGAAGCGCCGCGCCAGCACGAAGCTGGACACGAATGCGGCCGTGCGGTACCCGGCCTGCTGGAGCCGTTCGGCCAGCAGCGGCTGGTCCCGAGGAAGGGAGCGGGCGTTCTCGTGGACGCCGTGGCCGGCGGCATGAAGGCCCGTCATCATCGAAGCGTGCGAGGGGAGCGTCTCGGGAACGGTGGCGTACGCCTGGCGGAACCGCAGGCCGCGGCTCGCGAGCGCGCCGAACGCCGGCGTCTCGATTCCGCGGGCCTCGGGGCCGATCGCATCGGCGCGTGTCGTGTCGAGCGTCACCAGCAAGATCGACGGCCGAGCGACCGCCGCGCGGGCTCCTGGCGCCGGGCCCCGCCCGCACGCGCCGCACACCGCGGCACCCGCCAGGGCCAGCGCGGCGATTCGTGCGGTGGGGCAACCGTCACTCATTCCCATCGGATCTTTTCTGAGAAGCGCCGCACGCTTGTCCCGGTCAGGACCGCCGGTTGTGCTAGGCTTACGAGTCCGGGCCCTCCTGACGGTCCCTGACGGGAATGCCGCCTCCGCGGAGAGGTGCTGGAGTGGCTGAACAGGGCAGATTGCTAATCTGTTGTACGGGACTAAAGCCTGTACCGGGGGTTCGAATCCCCCCCTCTCCGCCAGTCGTCGTCATCCTCGAATCTTAGCCGGGTCGCCCGCGTTCGAGGGGATCGCGCTTCACGCTCTCGGGGGACGGGACTCCGGGCTTGCGGTGGGGCTTGCGGTCTGAGAAGCGGGTGCTGGACAACTCGCCCCGGGGCGAGTCAGTGCCGGGAGTGAACCAGAGCGCTCGGATCAGGCAACCATGTGGTCCGTCTCCAATCCCTATTTGGATCATGATTATACATATCTCGATTACTGAGCCCAGTCTATCACGACAATATATTAGACGTTTATATTGACAGACAACACAGAAGCGTATATGTTTGGACTGAAAGAGGTGGGCCATGGCCCGACGCCTGGACCTGATTGACCAGTTCACCGAGCTCGTGGTGGGAGCGGACGATCCACGGCGACTCGCGGAACGCACACTCGAGGTGGTGATGTCGCTGCTGAACGGACGCAGCAGCGCGGTATTCACCTGTGGCGGCAACGACGTCACGCTTTTCGCCTCGCGCGGGATCGATCAGGCCGTGCTCGAGATCGTGCCCCTCGCCTGGGCGGCGCAGAAAGACGGCCTGCGCCGTGGTGAGCTGATTTACGTGCCGGATCGCACGGCCGAGCGCCGCGTGCCCACCATCGCGGCCGATCGGCCCGGCCCCGCGAGCTTCGTGATCGTCCCGGTGATCGAGGAGGAGGCGCTCGTCGCGCTGCTCTACGTCGACAGCCAGGACCCGCACTTCTGCGATGCGCACGACCTCGAGCGGCTCGGGAAGTTCTCGCGCATCGTGGCAAAGTCGGTCCAGGACAGCACCGCGCCGCGGCCAGCCGCGGGTTCCGGCGACTCGTGGGAGGCCTACCTCGAGCGCACGCCGGTCGAGGACATGGAGCGCGAGAAGCTGCTTCTGCTGCTGAACCGCAACGAGTGGAACATCGCGCGCGTCGCGCGCATGATGGGCGTCACGCGACGCACCGTGTACCTGCGCCTCCAGCGCTACAACATCCCTCGCGAGCGCGTCCCCAAGTCGCGGCTCAAGAGCGTGTAGGGGCGGAGAGCTTCCTCTGAGATGAGGGGCTCCGCCCCCCATGCCCCCTCGGGTCACAGACGCTGACGGACCGGCCTATTCATTCTGTTGCCCCTTCGCTTGTAGTTTGACCCAGGTGTCCTTCAGGGTCAGGGTGCGGTTGAAGACGGGGTGGCCGGGCATCGAGGCGGGGTCGGGGCAGAAGTAGCCGAGCCGTTCGAACTGTACCGTCTCGCCCACAGCTAGCGAGGCGGCCATCGGCTCGACGAGCGCGTCCGCCAGAATCTCCAGGGACGCGGGGTTCAGGTCCGCGAGCAAGTCACCGCCGGCGCCCGGGTCCTCGCGAGTGAAGAGGTGCTCGTAGAGGCGCACCTCGGCGCGCACGGCATCGGTCGCCGAGAGCCAGTGGAGCGTGGCCTTGGGCCGCCGGCCGTCGGGGGCGTCGCCGCCGCGCGTTGCGGGATCGTACGTGCAGCAAAGCTCCACGACCTCGCCTGCCGCGTTCTTCACCAGCTCGCGGCAGGTGACGAAGTACGCGTAGCGCAGGCGCACCTCGCGCCCCTGCGCCAGCCGGAAGAACTTCTTCGGTGGGTCCTGCATGAAGTCCTCGCGTTCGATGAAGAGCTCGCGCGAGAAGCGGACCTTGCGGAGCCCCGCCGCCGCGTCCTCGGGGTTGTTGACGGCGTCGAGCTCCTCGACCTGGCCTTCCGGGTAGTTCTCGATCGTGAGCTTCAGCGGCCGCAGCACCGCGAAGCGCCGCGGCGCCTTGCGGTTGAGCACGTCGCGCACGCAGTGCTCAAGCATCGCGTAGTCCACGACGCCGTCGCGTTTACCGACGCCGATCATGGCCGCGAAGTCGCGCACGCCTTCGGCGGGGAAGCCGCGTCGCCTTATCCCCGAGATCGTGGGCATGCGCGGGTCGTCCCAGCCGCGCACCCGCCCGTCGCCGACCAGCTTCAGCAGGAAGCGCTTCGAGAGCACGGTGTGGCTGAGGTTCAAGCGCGCGAACTCGTACTGCCGCGGACGCGAGGGGACCGGCAGGTTCTCGATGAACCAGTCGTAGAGTGGCCGGTGGTCCTCGAACTCGAGCGTGCAGATCGAGTGGGTGATGCCCTCGATCGCGTCCGACTGTCCGTGCGCGAAGTCGTAGGTCGGGTAGACGCACCAGGCGTCGCCCGTGCGCGGATGCGAGGCGTGCAGGATCCGGTAGAGCACCGGGTCGCGCAGGTTGATGTTCCCCGAGGCCATGTCGATCTTGGCGCGCAGCACGCGGGCGCCATCGGGGAACTCGCCCTTGCGCATCCGCTCGAAGAGGTCGAGGTTCTCCTCGATCGGGCGATCGCGCCACGGGCTGTTCCGGCCGGGCTCCGTCAGCGTTCCGCGGTGCTCGCGGATCTGGTCCGCGGACAGGTCGTCGACGTACGCCTTGCCCGCGCGGATCAGGTGGACCGCCCACGCGTAGAGCTGCTCGAAGTAGTCGGAGGCGTGGTAGAGGTGCTCGCCCCAGTCGAAGCCGAGCCAGCGCACGTCGGCCTGGATCGCGTCGATGTACTCCTGTTCCTCTTTCGTGGGATTGGTGTCGTCGAAGCGCAGGTGGCAGCGCCCGCCCATCTCCTGCGCGATGCCGAAGTTCAGGCAGATCGACTTGGCGTGGCCGATGTGGAGGTAGCCGTTCGGCTCGGGGGGGAAGCGAGTGACGACCGCCTGGTGCTTTCCATTGCGGAGGTCGGCCGCCACGATCTCGCGAACGAAGTCTGTCATGCCCCCTTCTGGCGGGTGCTGTGTCGCGCCCCCCAGGCCCTCCGCTCGCTGCGCCCGCGTGAACTCATTTTCTGAGAACCTCGGCGGCGCGGCGCAGCCGGCGGCGGCAGGTCTCCTTGCCGAGGACGGCGAGCGTCTCGAACAGCGGCGGCGACGCCGCCCGGCCAGTGGTCGCCACACGAACCGCCATGAAGAGCTCGCCCGGGGGCCAGCCGGCCTTCTCGCCGAAACGACGGATCGGCGCCTCGAGCGTGTCCTTTCGCCAGTCGAGCAGCAGGTCCAGCTCCTCCTCGACGAGCGCCTTCAGCAGCTTCGACGTGTCAACGGGCGTCCGGCCCTTGGGCACCATCGCCTCGAGCGCATTCGCGTCGTAGGCGATCTCGCCCGTGAAGAAGAAGCCCGCGTACTCGACGAAGCCTTCGAGCGCGTCGATGCGCTCCTGCACCAGCGGAAGCACCTCGAGCAGGTGCTCGTCCGACAGCATCTCCTCGCGCAGCCGTTCGAGGAGCTGCTGCGGCGTCAGCCGCCGCAGGTACTTGCCGTTCAACCAGGTGAGCTTCGAGACGTCGAAGACGGGGCCGCCGAGCGAGATCCGCTCGAGCGTGAAGGCCGAGCTGAACTCCTCGAGCGTGAACTCCTCGTGCTCGTCCGGCATCGCCCAGCCCATGAGCGCCAGGTAGTTGACGAGCGCCTCCGGCAGGTATCCCGCGCGCCGGTAGAAGTTCAGGCTCACCGGGTTCTTCCGTTTCGAGATCTTGGAGCGGTCGGCGTTGCGGAGCAGCGGCAGGTGGCAGAAGACCGGCTTCTCCCAGCCGAAGCCCTCGTAGAGCCGCACGTGCTTCGGCAGCGACGAGAGCCACTCCTCGGCCCGGATCACGTGTGTGATCCCCATCAGGTGGTCGTCGACCACGTTGGCCAGGTGATAGGTGGGGAAGCCGTCGCTCTTCAGCAGGACCTGATCGTCCAGCTGCGCGTTGTCGAAGCTCACGTCGCCGCGCAGCAGGTCGCGGACGACGCACTGGCCCTCGCGGGGCATGGCCAGTCGGACGACGTGGGCCTCACCGGCATTCGCGCGCCGCCCGGCCTCGTCTGGCGCGAGCGCCCGGCAGTGTCCGTCGTATCCGAAGTTCTGCTTCTGAGCCTTCTGCTGTTCGCGGAGCGCGTCGAGCCGTTCGCGTGTGCAGAAGCAGGGGTACGCCGCGCCGCGCCGAACCAGCTCGGCCGCGTGATCGCGGTAGATCGCACTGCGCTCGCTCTGACGATACGGCGCATGCGGCCCGCCCCGGTCCGGGCCCTCGTCCCATTGCAGACCCAGCCAACGCAACGCCTCGAAGATCATCGCCTCGCTCGCGGCGGCGCTGCGCTCGCGGTCGGTGTCCTCGATTCGCAGGATGAACTGGCCGCCGTGATTGCGGGCGAAGGCATAGTTGAACAGGGCGACGTAGGCGGTGCCCACGTGCGGGTCACCCGTCGGGCTCGGGGCTATGCGCGTTCTGACGGTCATGGACAAACGCCGAGGCTATCACAAGGCCGGAATACCCCACGCCGGCGTGGCTTGACTGGTCCCGAGCCCCTTCGTAGACTGGTCACACGGCGCTATCGTCTAGGGGTTAGGACGGATGGTTCTCAGCCATCAAACCAGGGTTCGATTCCCTGTAGCGCTACCATCCCCGCAACTCTACCGACCGGTATGCCACGTTTGAACCGCCGATGCCACGCCTGGCGATAGGGGTCGCGCCCCAACCGCTAAAGCGACGCTCGCGAGCGCGCCACCTCCTCCTACTGCTGCTCGTTGTGCTGGCCCCGTGCTGCGGAGGCTCGGGGATTTCAACCCAGCCATCGCCCTCTCCATCGGCTCCGCCGCCGGGCCGGTTGCCGGGCGCTCTGAGGCTGCACGCGTCGACGGGAATGCACACGTACGCCGAGTGCCTCACGCCCTTCGGACGGTACGCGCTCTTTCGCGCTGAAATGCCCGATGCAGGCAGCGAGCTCTGGCGGACTGACGGAACCCTCGAAGGCACCGCCAGGGCCCTCGATCTCAATCCGGGGGCCGCCAGTTCCACGCCGGGCTGCGGATCCGTGATCGGCAACCGCGTGTTCTTCACGGCGTGGACGAGCGAGCACGGCCGGGAGTACTGGCGGAGCGACGGAACGCTCTCCGGAACAGATGTCTTCGACCTGTGGCCGGGGGCCCGGAGCGGAGCCCAGGAGCACGTCGACAACAGAGACTACCAGGCGGCTGTGGGCTCGCGTGTCTTCTTCACCGCGCAAGACGGCGTTCACGGGAGAGAGCTCTGGGTGACGGATGGCACGCGCGAAGGGACTTCCATGCTGAAGGACATCCGCTCCGGGCCGGAAGGCTCGAGCCCGTTTCAGATGCGGGCGGTCGGAGGGCGAGTGTTCTTCTCTGCCGACGACGGCGAGCACGGGAGAGAGCTCTGGACGAGCGACGGCACGCGGGACGGGACCCGGCTCGTTGCCGACATCGTGCCTGGAGGTGAGAACTCCGACCCTCAGCTGAAGAACAGCGCGCTGGGGTTTCTCTTCTTCTCGGCGCATTACAAGTTGCCGGGGTTCCCCACACCTTCCCAGCTCTTCTTCAGGAGTGACGGGACTCGCAATGGAACGGTCCGCCTGGGCGACTGGAACGCGAGCCGGGGCGTCGAGTTCGACGACCTCAACTACTTCGAACGCTGCTCCGGCTGCTCGGACGAACAGCTGGCGGGACTCTGGGCAACCGACGGCTCCCCGCCCGGCACAGTCGCCGTCAGGTCATCGCTACGGGTGTTGTCGACCCCGGTCGTCGCACGTAGCCGGCTCTTTTTTGCTGCTTCCGACGGACAGCATGGCTATGAGCTGTGGTCGAGCGATGGAACCGCCGAGAGCACCCGCATGGTCCACGACACCAAACCGGGCTCCGAAAGCTCGTACGACTATGAACTCACGGCCGTTGGCGAGTTCGTCGTCTTTGAAGGCGACGACGGCGTCCATGGCGCCGAGCCGTGGCTGAGCGACGGGGCCGCGGCGGGTACGCGACTGGCGGCGGACGTCAACCCGGGACCGAACGCCTCGTGGCCAAGGGCCTTCACTCTAGCCGGCGGCCGCGTCTACTTCGTTTCGAATCGCGAGCTCTGGGTGCTCACGGGGACGCCCTAGCTCCGCGCCCGAGCCGCTCGCGTCGTTGCGCCGCGCCCAGGGTGGCTGCGCGGTCAATCGCCGCCGCTTCTGACCCTTGCTGTCTCGGGCCACGCGTCGTTTCGCGGTACACTCGCCCTCGCCCATTCGGGCCCCCGCGATGGTCGAGCTCAATCACCGCGACCGCACGATCAAGGTCAAGCTGGTCTATTACGGCCCGCCCGTGGGCGGCAAGACCACCAACCTGCAGATCCTGCACCGCTCGGCCGTGGCCAAGCGCCGCGGTGAGCTGATCTCGATCAACTCCGCGCAGGACCGCACGATCCTCTTCGACCTGCTGCCGCTCCGGACGCCGGGCTTTCGCGGCTTCGACCTGCGGCTCCAGGTGCTGGCCGTGCCGGGGCAGGCGATGTACTCGGCCACCCGGCGCCTGGTGTTGAAAGGCGCCGACTCGCTGGTGTTCGTGGCCAACTCCGCGCTCGACCGCTGGGAGGAGAACATCCAGAGCTACCGCGAGATGACGCAGAACCTGCTCTCGCACCGGCTCGATCCCGCGCAGATGCCGCTCGTGCTGCAGTACAACAAACGCGACCTGCCCCAGGTGCTCGAGGTCGAGGCGCTCGACCGCGCGCTCAACACCCGCCACACGGAAGTGATTCCGGCCGTCGCGGTGCGGGGCGAGGGTGTCCTCGAGACCTTCGGCACGATCCTGGCGCGCACGGTCCAGGACCTGGCGAACCGCTACGCGATCCTCGACGTGAAGGAGGCGGCCCCCGCTCGTCAGTGGGCCGAGCAGGCGCTCGTCGATCTGTTCGGCAAGACGCGGCTTGGCGCCGAGCCGGCGGAGCCCGCGTCTCCGGCGCTCGCCACGGCCCCGCGCGTCAGCGTTCCAGCGGCCCCGCCCGCCGCGGCGGGGGCCGCGGCTTCCGGAGCGTCGGGATCACTATCGACCGGCCACACGGTGGTGCGCGTCGCGCCACCCCCGGTGCCGGAAGAGGCGTCGCGCGGAACCGGCGCCGACGCCAGGGCCGGGGAGCTCGTCGAGACGTACGCCGAGGCATCCGCCCAGCTGGGCGCGGCGCTCACGGAGCTGCGCGAAGAGCGCGACGTGGCGCGCCAACGCCTCGACGACGTGCGCCAGACGATGTCGGCCGCCCAGGACCTGCTCGGGGGCAAGACGCTCGACTCCGCTCTCGAGCCGGTGCTCGCGCGCATGGCGCGCATCGCGGGCGTCGACCACGCCTCCTTCTGGGTGCCGGAGCCCGCGCAGCCGCCGCGCGCCGCCACACTGCTCGGCCTGGCCGGCGAGCCCGTCCTGGCGTCGCCCTCGGCGCTGCGTCACGTGATCGAGAACGCGGCGCGCGGGGCCAAGCCCGCGTTCGCCTTCGCGGCCGAGAACCTCGACCTCGGGCAGGCGCTCGACCGGCCCGAGATGCGTTTCGCGGCGCTCCTGGCGGTACCGTTCCGGACGCCCGCGGGCCTCCAGGGCCTCGGCGTCTTCTACTATGGGGCCGACACCGCGCGGCCCGGCCCCGACACGCTCGAGCACCTGGCCGAGATCCCCCGCGCCATCGCCGTCGCGCTCGAGCTCGTCGCGACGCTCCACACGGTGAAGGCCGCCGAGCGCGCGCTCGAGCTGGCGCTCGCCGGCAGCGCGTCGATCGGCGGGCTCGAGCACCTGGTGGGCTCGATCGAGACGCTGCGCGACCGCCTCGGCGAGATCCGCAGCCGGCCCGACGTGCCGTCGTGGTTCGCCGACCACTACGTGCGCCTCGCGCCGGCGCTCGCCTCGTCGCTCGACGACGCCCGCTCGCTGCTCGCCTTCGGGCGCGGCGAGATCCGCAAGGACACCGTCTATCTCGAGGACCTGCTCGCCGAGCTACGCACCCCCGACGTGACGGTCGAGCTCGAGGCGGCGGCGGAGACCGTCGCCGCCGATGCGGCGCTGCTGCGCGTGGCGCTACGCGCCCTCGCCGACGAGGTGCGCTCGCGCGCCGGCGCGAATACCGCCCCGCTCACGATCCGCGTCGGCGCCTGGACCGACGGCGTGCGGGTGACGGTCCGCTCCGAGAGCGGGCCGCCGTCCGAGGCCGGCTCTTCGCTCACCGCCGGTCTTGGCCTGGGCCTGGCCCGGCGCATCGCCGAGCTTCACGGCGGGACGCTCGAGGACGCCGTCGCGACGGGCGAGGTCGTGCTGACGTTGCCCGTGGCCTGAGGCCGGTCCGATCTCGGCCGTTCGCTGGCCGCAGCTCTACGTTTCCTTTTTCTCTTCGCTGTCCTTGCGCAGCCAGGAGAAGAGCGAGAAGCCGGGGCGCTCCGCCGGCGCCGCAGCGACCGGGGTCTCGGCCGCAGGCAAGGCCGGGTTCGAGTCTCCGGCCATGTCGTCGCTGTCGTCGTCCTCGTCGTCCCCGTCGTCCGCCGCTCCCCTCGACTCTGAGGGAGCTCCGGCCGGCGCGGGGATGCCGCTGCGGCGGCCGCGGCCACCGCGGCCGCGACGGCGTCGCCCGGACCGCGCGCCGTTCGCTTCGGCGTCCGCCGCGGGCGCGGCCGCTTCGGGCTTGCGCTCGACCGAAGCCGAGGCCGAAGCCGTAGCCGTGACTGCGATTTCCGCTGCCCCGCCCGCGACCGCTTCGGCACGCGCCGCGGGCCCCAGGTCCTCGATGACGTAGCTGCCGGACTTCTGGTCGCGACGGAGCATCACGATCCCGCGCCGCTGCGCGTCTTCGAGAAGATGCGAGAAAGTGCGGAAGCCATAGTAGCTCTCGTTGAACGAGGGCCGCTTGCGCTTCATGGTCTCTTTGACCATGGAGCCCCACAGCAGCTCCTTGTTCTCACGCTGTAGCGCGACGACCGCGTCCACCACCAGCCCGAAGCAGTCCTGCAGCTTCTCGGTCAGCGAGCCGGTGATCGCCGGCATCGGCCGCTGCTGCACCCGGACCAGGTCCTCGTAGAAGATGAACTCGTCGCAGTTCTCGATCAGCAGCTCGGACGTGGAGTTCTTCACCCCGAGCCCGATCACGTACTTGTTGTTTTCCTTGAGCTTCGAGACGAGCGGCGAAAAGTCCGAGTCGCCCGAGCAGACCACGAAGCAGTTGATGTGCTCCTTCTGGAACGACATGTCCATCGCGTCGACGACCAGCCGGATGTCCGCGGAGTTCTTGCCGCCGACCGACTTCTGCGGCACCTCGATCAGCTCGATCGCGGCCTCGTGGAAGGCGCGCTTGTAGTCGGAGTAGCGGCTCCAGTCGGCATAGGCCTTCTTGCTGAGGAGCTTGCCCTTGTCGAGCAGACGCTCGAGCACCAGGTTGACGTCGAACTTGCGGTAGTGGGCGTCGCGGACGCCGATGGCGATGTTCTCGAAATCGATGAAGAGGGCGAGCCTCTGCTCATCCTGCGTGCTGACTGCCAAACTTCCTCCTGTTAAGGGTCTTTCCGCCCCTTCCTGAGACCTGGGGTCCGGGCGGGGGCGCCCGGGCGAACACCCGGGCCTCGGGATGGTGCAGGGTAGCACAGCGGGCCACTCTGCGTGAAGGATGGAAACGAAGCAACGACCATATCCCAAAGAAGGCACTAGAGTTGTTCTCCGAGCGAGGGGAGACGACGCGCCCTCGGTCCGCGCGATTTCAGGCGCCCATCCCGGCGAACAGCAGCCCGCCTGAGCCTCGGGCGCTCGACACCCGCCTTCCCGAAGGCCGGGACGTGTAACGCCCCTTCGGGCTTGCTTCATACCTGTCTGTGACCGCCCTCCACGTCTGCCTCACGACACTCGCGGCGGCGTTCGTGAGCGGCTTCGTCCCGATCCTGAACATCGAGGCCTACCTGATCGGCGCGGCGGCCCTGCTGCCCGACTGCCCAGCGCTCCTGGTGGTGGTCCCGGCGACGATCGGGCAGATGGCCGCGAAGGCGATCCTGTACCTCGGCGCGACCTACCGGCCGTGCCGCCGCGGCAGCGTGACAAGTTGCGCGCCGCCGCCACGCGGCTTTCCGCGCCCGGTGGCTCGCTCCCCGGCATCGTCTTCGTGAGTGCCCTGTGCGGCCTGCCGCCGTTCTACTTCGTGAGCGTGGCCGCTGGTATGCTGCGCGTGCCACCCCGCGTCTTCCTGCTCGCCGGAGCGGCCGGCCGCTTCCTACGCTTCGTGGCCGTGTTCATGGCCCCGCGCCTTCTCGGAGGGAACCGCTGAAGATCGAGCTGCTGATGGACGCTTCCGAGTTCTGGCCGCGCGCCGAGGCGGACATCACTGCCGCCCGCGAGCGTGTCCTGGTCCAGACCCTCTCGTTCGAGGGAGACGCGGCGGGTCAGCGCCTCGCCCTGGCGCTCCGCCAGAGCCCGGCCCGCGACCGCCGCGTCCTCGTGGACTCCTTCACGAAGCACGTCGTCAGCGACCGCCTCGTCCACAAGCCGGCGAACCTCTTCGACCCCGCGCTGCGCGCGGAGGTTCGCGCGACGCGCGCGATGTTCCGTGAGCTGTCTCTGGCCGGGATCCCGGTGCGCTTCACGAGCCCCGCAGGGCCGCTGCTGCTGCGCTTTCCGGCGCGCGACCACCGCAAGCTGGTGCTCGTGGACGACCGCGTGGCCTACATCGGTGGGATCAACTTCAGCGACCACAACTTCGCCTGGCGCGACCTGATGCTGAGGATCGAGGATGCGGCGGCCGCGCGCTTTCTCGCGACGGATTTCCTGCGCACCTTCCGCGGCCGGCCGCGTGTCGCCTCGCTGCGCTTGCCGGGCCTCGAGCTGCATTCGCTCGACGGCAGCTCCAACGAACGGAGCTTCGAGGAATGCATCTTCTCGCTCGTACGCGGCGCGCGCCAACGGATCGACGTCGAAGCCCCTTATCTGACGTCACCCTTTCTCGACGCTCTGGTGGCCGCGGCCGATCGCGGCGTGGCGGTGACGGTCGTGACTCCCGAGGCTAACAACTTCGGGCTGGTCCAGGACCTGCTGTCTTGGCCCGTGGCCACGCGCGGCATCGCAGTGCGGCTCTACCGGGGGCGCATGACCCACATGAAAGCGATGCTGATCGACGAGGAGACGCTGATCCTGGGCTCCGCCAACTTCGACATCTGGAGCTACCACTTCCAGGGCGAGTACCTGGCAGTGGTGCGCCAGGCGCCCGTCGTCCGCGACTTCCGCGACCGCATCCTCGCCGCGGGTCTCGCCGGCTCGGCTCCGCTCGCGGCGCCCTCGGGCGCCCTGCGCGGCGGCTTCGCGCGCCTGGCCCTGCGCGCGCTCGAGCGCGCCTCGCTGCTCGTGCTCGGCGCCTCTGGGAATCGCCGACTGCGGCGCCTGTCTCCAGCGCCGGGCACAGGGGGCGCGACGACTCGCGCGCCGAGATCCACGCAGGACGTGGCATAGCTCACGCTTCTTCGAAGAGCGGCGGGCGACGGGTTGTGGCCGGAGTGCTGATGGCCACAAGGTCTTCGGGATTGACGGAATGACGCTCCGGCCCGATATTACCCGTGGCGAACAAAAAGCGAAACTATCCATGAGCGCCGCGACTCTCCCCGTCCTGCCTTGGACTGCGTTCGACGAAGCGAGCCGTGTCCACGGGTCGTCGACCGGGCCCGCTGTCGCGAGCGTCGCGGAGCGCAAGCGCGCGCTCGAAGAGCTGCTGCGGGCGCGCCGGCTGCAGGCCGACGACCCGCCGCTGCGGGGCGAGGACCAAGGGCGGCGGCCGCTCGCGACCGGCGTCGCGGAGCTCGATGCGCTGCTCGCCGGCGGCTTCCCGCGCGGCGAGCAGAACGAGATCCACGGCCCTGCGTCCTCGGGGCGCACCGGCGTGCTGCTCGCGCTCCTCGCGCACACGACGCGCACGGGCGCCCTCGCGGCGCTCGTGGACCCGCTCGACCGGCTCGATCCCGCCTCGGCCGCCGCCGCGGGCGTCGATCTCGCGCGGCTGCTCTGGTTGCGCGGTCCGCGCCCCCGCGGATGTGCGGGCTGGCCTTCGGGGGCAAGCGGTGGCGGGGAAGACCCACAGGCGAAGGCGCTCGCCGAAGCGACTGCGGCTGTGGCGACGCTCGCCGGCTCCGGGCTCTTCGACGTCGTGGCGCTCGACCTGGCCGGAGCCGATCACGAGCGCCGCCGACTGCCGTCCACCACCTGGCTGCGTTTGCAGCGCCTCGTCGAAGACACCACGACCGCGCTCGTACTGGTGGCCGACGGCCACGTCGCCTGCAGCCCCGGCGGCCGGGCGCTGGCGCTCGAGCCCGCGGGGCTGCGCTTCTCGGGCCCGCCCGGTCCCGCGTGCCTGCTCACGGCGCTCACCGCGCGGGCTCGGGCCGGACGCCACGGCCTGCGCACGGCCGAGCTCGCCTTCGCGGCCGTCTGACGGCCGGGAGCCTTTCGTGTACGGCGGCCTGCACGCTCCTCATCCCCTCCCCGACGCGGGCGCGCTCGTGGCCGTCGCCCGCAGCTTCACCCCGCGCGTCGAAGCTCGCACGCCGACGCCGGTGCTGCTCGACCTCTCCGGCCTGGGCCGCCTCTGGCCGACGCCGCAGGAGCTCGGCCGCGCGCTCCTGGACGCGGCCGCGGCGCGGGCGATCGAGGCGCAGGTGGCGCTCGCCTTCTCCCGGGCGACGGCGCTCGTCGTCGCGCGCGCCTGCCCGGGGCTCACGCTGGTGCCCGCGGGCGGCGAGGCCGCGGCGCTCGCTCCGTTGCCGCTGGCGCTGCTCGAGCTCCAAGCGGAGCAGCAGGAGCTCCTCGCGCGCTGGGGCCTGCGCACGATCGGCGACCTCGCGCGCCTGCCCCCGGCCGCTCTCGCCGCGCGGCTCGGCCCCGACGGCCCCCGCCTCGTGCACCTCGCCTGCGGCGAGGACGCGGGCATCCTCGTCCCCACGCCGCTCCCCGAGCGCTTCGAGACGACGCTCGAGCTGGACTGGCCGGTCGAGGGCCGAGAGCCGCTCGCGTTCCTGCTGTCGCGGGTGCTCGAACCGCTCACCGCCGCGCTCGCCGCGCGCGGGGCGAAGGCCACGGCGCTCGCCGTCGAGCTCGGGCTCGTCGACGCCACGACGCACGCGCGCAGGCTGCGGCCCGCGGCCCCCTCGGGCGACGCGCGCACGTGGCGCACGCTCGTGCTGCTCGACCTCGAGGCCCACCCCCCGCGCGACGCGATCGCGCAGATCACGCTGCGCGCCGAGCCCACGCCGGCGCGTGCGGCCCAGTTCTCGCTGCTCGATCCGGCGCAGCCCGCGCCGGAGAAGCTCGCGGAGACGCTGGCTCGGCTCCACGCGTGGACGTCGAACGGCCGTGGCGGCTCGCCGCAGCTCGTGGACACGCACCGGCCCGGGGCCTTCGCCGTCTCGAGCTTCGCGCCGGGCCCGCTCCCGCGCGGCAGGCGGGAGGCTGCCTCACCGCTGCCGCGCGTGGCGCTGCGCGCGTATCGTCCGCCGCGTCTCGCGCACGTGCTCACGAAGGCAGGCGTGCCCAGCTTCGTGGCGGCGCCCGGCCTGCGCGGCGCGGTCGCGGCCGCGGCCGGGCCGTGGCGCGTCTCGGGGGACTGGTGGGACGAAGCTTTCTCCCGCGAGGAGTGGGACGTGGCGCTCGAGCTTCGGCCGGGGCGGGCACCCGCCGGGAGCGGAGCCTTCCGTCTGTTCCTCGACCGGCTGCGCGGAGAGTGGTTCGTCGAGGGCGAGCTCGACTAAATTTAGTCCGAAGTTCCCCGTCGCTCCCGGTGGGGGAACTTCGGACTCGTTGGTGCGTAGCCTGATCAGAACGGGTCGTCCTGCCCGCCGTCCACGTCTTGATCAAGTCATTCGACCGTTCGGCTCTAGCCGCCGCTCTTGATATAGCCCTCGAGCTGCCGCACCGTGAAGCGCAAGTCGTCGATCACGCTGCGCACGTCGGGAGCCCCGGGGCGAAAGCTTCGCCGGTGGAAGAGCCCGAAGCCCGGCGTTGTACGATAGGAGCGCAGCCCGCGAAGCGCGGGCGCGCTTCATGCTTCGACGCCAGGCCTCCCTCGCCTCCCGCCTGCTGCTCGCCACGCTCGTCTCCGGCGCGTGCGCCTCGCTCGGCCTGCGCCAGGAGCCGCCGCCGCCACCCCCGCAGGCGCCCGGCACGGCGCTCACGCCCGAGCCGGCCGGGGAGGACGAGCCGCTCCCCGTCACGCCCGTGGCCGAGCCGATCGTGGTCGCCGCCTGGGCCGAGCCGAAGGAGCTGCCGGCCGGGGGCGGCCAGGCGCAGGTCCTGGTGCGGATCCAGAAGCGCGGAGGCGCGCGCTTTCCGGGGGTCGAGGTGCGACTGCGAAGCTCCGGAGGCTCGCTCTTCTCGGCCGGCCGGGTGCTCGTGACCGACGCCTCGGGCATGACGCGCGACCGCCTGACCACGAAGAAGCCCGTGACCATCACGCTCAACGCCGGCGGCACCCGGTACCGGTTCCAGGTCCCGGTGGCCGAGCCCGCGCCGTGAGCGCGACCGTCCTGCGCCAGCCCGATCCCCGCGTCGTCTCGGACCTCGAGCGGATCCTCTCGCCGGATCGCGTGCTGACGCGCCCGATCGACCGCCTCGGCCGTTCCGCCGACGCCTCGATCTACCGGCTGATCCCCGAGGCGATCGTGCGCCCCCGCGGCCTCGCCGAGATGCGCGAGCTCTTCGGCTGGGCGCGCCAAAGGCGCCGCCACCTCACCTTCCGCGCGGCCGGGACCTCGCTCTCCGGGCAGGCCGTGACCGACGACGTGCTGGTCGAGCTCGCTCCCTTCTTCCGCTCCGCGCGGGTGCTCGACGACGGCGCGCGCATCCGCGCGGAGCCCGGCGTCGTGGGCGGCCACTTGAACCGCCTGCTGGCGCGGCACGGCCGGCGCATCGGTCCGGACCCGGCGTCGATCGACGCCGCCATGATCGGCGGCATCCTCGCGAACAACTCCTCGGGCATGTGCTGCGGCGTCGCGCAGAACAGTTACCACACGCTCGACAGTCTGGTCGTGCTGCTCGCCGATGGCGCCGTGGTCGACACGCGCCAGACCGACGCAGACGCCGAGCTGCGGCGGGCGCGCCCCGCGCTCCACGCGGAGCTTCTGGCGCTGCGCGACGAGATCCGCGGCGACGAGCCGCTCGCGAGCCGGATCCGGAGGAAATTCGCGACCAAGAACACGAGCGGTTACAGCCTGAACGCCTTCGTCGACTACGACAGCCCCGCCGATATCCTGGCGCACCTGATGGTCGGCTCGGAAGGAACGCTCGGTTTCGTGGCGGAGATGACGCTGCGCACGGTCCCGGAGCCGCCCGCGCGCGCCACGGCGCTCGTGTTCCTCGCCGAGCTCGAGGACGCCGGGCGGGCCGTCGCGCCGCTCGCCGCGGCCGGGGCCGATGCGCTCGAGATCCTGGATGCCGCCGCGCTGCGCGCGATCGCCGCGGAGCACGCGCTTACGTTCGACGTCGAGAAACAGCACGCGGCGCTGCTCCTCGAGTTACGACGCGCCGACTCGGGCTCGCTCGCCTCGGCCGTCTCCGACGCCCTGGCAATCCTGAAGCGGCATCGCCTGCTGGAGCCGCCGCAGTTTACGACCGGCGAGGGGGAGCGCGCGGCGCTCTGGCACCTGCGCAAGGGTCTCGCGGCCCGCACCGGCGCGATGCGGCCGACCGGCACCGCCTTCCTGACCGAGGACGTCGCCGTCCCGGTCGAGCGGCTGGCCGAGGCGATCCGCGATTGCCAGGCGCTCTTCGAGCGCCACGGCGTCGCGGACACCTGCGTCTTCGGCCACGCCAAGGACGGCAACCTGCACTTCGTGCTGGCCGAGGACGTGCGCAGCCCCGAGGCGGTCGAGCGCTACGGCGCCTTCATGCGCGGCCTCGTCGAGCTGGTCGTCGGCAAGTACGACGGCGCGATCAAGGCCGAGCACGGCTCGGGCCGGAACATGGCGCCGTTCGTCAAGACCGAGTGGGGCGAGCGGGCGTACGCCGTGATGGAGCGCGTCAAGCGGCTGCTCGACCCCGACGCGATCCTGAACCCGGGCGTGCTGCTAAACGCGAACCCGCGCTGCCATCTCGAGAACCTCAAGCCGTGCCCGACGATCTCGCCGCTCGCCGACCGCTGCATCGAGTGCGGCCTGTGCGAGCCGCGCTGTCCGTCGCGCGACCTCACGCTCACGCCGCGCCAGCGGATCGTCGTCACGCGCGAGCTGGCGCGGCTCCGCGCGTCGAGCGACCCCGCGGACCGCGCGTGGGCGGAGTCGCTCGAGCGGGACTTCGCGTACGAAGGTGTCGCGACCTGCGCCGGCGACTCGATGTGCCAGGCTGCCTGCCCGGTGAAGATCGACACCGGTGCGCTGGTGAAGGAGCTCCGGGCCATGTCGCTCTCGAAGGGCGAGCGTCGCTCCGCCACGGCAGCGGCCGGGCACTTCGCCGCCGTCGCGGCCCTGACGCGTGCCGGGCTCGGCGCCGTGGCGATGCTCCGGGCGCTGCCCCTCGGCGCCCGGCTCGTGGAGCTCGCGGCGGATGGCGCGAGTGCGCTCTTGCCCGGGCTCGTGCCACGGCTGCCTTCAACCCTCGAGCTGCCGCGGCCGGCGCCCGGGCTGCTGCCCTCTGAGCCTCCGTCGCTCCCTCGTCCCGCCGAGGACGCGGACGCGGCCGCAGCCCGCCGCGCGGTCGTCTATTTCCCGACCTGCCTGACGCGCATCATCGGCCCCCTGCCGGGAGAGGATGCCCCGCCCACGGCCCGCGCCATGCGCGAGGTGCTCGCGTGGGCGGGCTTCGGCGTGCGCGTGCCGGAGGGCGCATCGGGTCTCTGCTGCGGCATGGCCTTCGCCAGCAAGGGCTACGCGGACGCCGCGCGCACGGCCGCTCGCGGGACGGCCGAGGCGCTCTGGCGCGCGACGAGCGGCGGCCGGCTGGCGGTGGTCACCGACGCCTCGCCCTGCGCGGGCACGCTCGCCGATGCGGTGGCGGGGGTCCTGCGCGAGACCGGCCGCGAGGTGCGGATGCTCGACTTTCCGGCGTTCTGGGCTCGCGAGGTGCTGCCCGGCCTCTCCGCTCCACCGCCGCGGCGTCCCGGCACGGCGATCCTCCACCCGACCTGCACGCTCGTGAAGGCGGGAGGGCTCGCCGACCTGCTCGCGGTCGCGCGGGCCCACGCGGAGGCCGTGGAGCTGCCGCAGTTCGCCGAATGTTGCGGCTTCGCCGGCGACAAGGGCTTCCTGGTCCCGGAGCTCACCGAGAGCGCCACCGCGGCCGAGGCGGCCGAGATCAAGGGCCTGCTCGAGCGCCAGCCTTCCGCCGGCTGCTACTCGACCTGCCGGACCTGCGAGATCGGCATGTCGCGCGCGGTCGGTCGTTCGTTCCGTCCGCTGCTCGCGCTCGTGCACGAGGCCGTGACGCGTGCTTGAGCGGCTGCTCGACGCGCTCGCTTCGCTGCCGCTCGTCCCGACGTACCTGGTGCTGATGGCGCTGTCCGCGCTCGAGAACGTGTTTCCCCCGATCCCCGCCGACACCGCCGTCGCGCTCGGGGCGTTCCTGGCGCGGCGCGGCGAGGTGTCGGTGGTGCCGCTCGCGGTGCTGTGCTGGCTCGCGAACCTGGCCTCGGCTGCAGGGACCTACCTCGCCGGACGCCGCCACGGGCGCGCGTTCTTCAGCCACGGCTGGGGCCGCAAGCTCATGCCTCCCGAGGTGCTCGCGGCGCTCGAGGAAGCCTACGCACGCTGGGGAACTGCGGGCATCTTCGTGAGCCGCTTCCTGCCGGGCCTGCGGGCCGCCGTGCCGCCCTTCGCTGGCGTGGCGGGGCTGCCGCCGCTCAAGGCCCTGCTCCCGGCGGCGATCGCGTCCGCGATCTGGTACACGTTCCTCGCCTTCGCAGGCTACGAGCTGGCCGCGAACTGGGAGGCCGTGAAGGCGCTCGTCGCGAGCACGAACAAGGTGCTGGGGATCGTGGCGCTCGCCGTTACGGCACTCGCCATCGCGTGGATCTGGAGACGGGCGCGAAGGGCTTCGTAGTCCGACGCTAGCTCTTGGCCTTGAGGCTCGCGACGGTGGCGTGGATCCGTTCCTGCGTGCTCGCCCTGAACCAGCCGTCGAGGAAGCCGTCGAGGCGCTCGCGCTCGCGGGCCATCATCTCCGCGAGCGTGCTCTCGCGCAGCCAGGCCTTGGTGGTGGCGAGCGCGCGCGGGTCCTTGTCCGCGAACTCCTCGAGGCGGGAACGGCAGCGGGCCTCGAAGCCCTCGGCTTCCGCGATCTCGTCGGCGAGGCCCACGGCGAGGGCCTCGTCGTCACTGAAGTTGCGGCCGAGGAGCGCGATTCGCGAGAGCGCCTGCGGGGGCACGCTCGCGCGCAGCAACAGCGAGACCGACCAGGGCAGCGGCACGCCGACCTTCACCTCGTTGAGGCCAATCGGGGCGCCGCGTCGCAGCACGCGGTGGTCCGCCGTGAGCGCCAGGATGCAGCCGCCGGCCACCGCCGCGCCGGAGACCGCGGCCACGACCGGCTTCGGCAGCCCGTAGAGCGCCCACACCGCCACGCTGAAGGACGTCATGAAGCGCGCCATTGCCTCTCTGTCGTACTCCGCGAGCGTCACCAGGTCCAGGCCGGGGCAGAACAGCTTCGGGTGCGCGGAGGCGAGCAGCACGCCCCGGACCGCGTCGTCCTGCGCCAGCTCGGCCGCTGCCGACGTGAGCGTATCGACGAGCGGCTCGTCGATCGCGTTGCCACGCGCCTTGTCGAGGCGCAGCACGGCGAGATGCCCGTCTCTCTCGATGCGAGCTCCAGCCATTTTCGGGATCTCCTAGCCGAGTATAGCGGGAGGCCCTCGCGCCGCGCCGGGCCGCGTGCAGGACCCGCCCTGGAGCTCCGGAGAGCATAATCAAAGAGGGGAAGCCCGATGCCCGCCGCCGGCCAGCCGCTCGCCCAGCTCCTCGCGCGCCACACGCGCGAGGGGGAGCTCTACGAGCGGCTCGAGAACGGACGCGTGCGCTGCGTCGCCTGCGGCCACCGCTGCCTGATCCCGCCGGGCCGCGACGGGATCTGCCGGGTCCGCTTCAACGACGCGGGCACGCTGCGGGTGCCATTCGGCTACGTCGCGGCGCTGCAGCTCGACCCGGTCGAGAAGAAGCCGTTCTTCCACGCGCTCCCGGGCGCCAAGGCGCTCTCCTTCGGCATGCTCGGTTGTGATTACCACTGCGGGTATTGCTTCACGGGTGACACGATAGTCGCCACCGACGCGGGGCCCGCGACTCTCACCGAGCTCTTCGACTCGTGCGCGCGGACCGAGAAGCGCGACGACGCCGACCTCGCATTCCCTGACGATCGACACGTCGTGGCCGCCTCAGGAGCCCGCAAACGCCTGCGGGGTGTGGTACGGCACCCCTACCGGGGCGACCTGGTGCGCATCCGCCCCTTCCACTTGCCCGCGGTGCGCTGTACACCCGACCACCGCATCTATGCGACGGTGAAGCCCGGCGAACCCCCGATCCTGGTACCGGCGCGAGACCTGACCCCAGCACACTACCTCGCCGTCCCGCGCCACCCCTGCGCCGACGGCCCGGCGGCCGTCGATGTGGCCGCGGTGCTCCGCTCCCATCGCGTGACCTACCGGGTGACCTGGGACTTGTCGGCGGAACACCGTGAGCTGGTGGCGGCGGCCACGGCGGCCGGAGAGACGTCGCGGGCGATCGGCCGCGTCATCGGCAAGGATCCTTCGTACGTGCGCCACGTGCGCAGCAAGCTCGCCCGGGGACTGGGCGGGGACTCCAGAACCTCGGCGATCATTGCTGAAGGAGACACCGTCCGCTTTCCGGGCGAGCGTCGGCCAGGCATCCCCGCCTCGCTCGCGCTGGACGTTCACCTCGCCGAGCTCCTCGGCTACTACTGCGCGGAAGGCTGTGTCGTCAGGAGCAAGAAGCGGCCAAACAGCCTCGTCCTGAACTTCAGCTTCGCGCCCTACGAGACCGACCTCGCGGAGCGTACCCGTGCCTTGCTCGAGCGCTGCTTCGGCCTGGACGCCAGCCTGGTCGTACGGGAGACGACGCTGGGCGTGACCGTCGGCAAGAGCTCTGCAGCGCTCCTGTTCAAGGCCCTGGCGGGCGGCCGCAGCACGGCGAAATGCGTGCCTGCCCTCATCGCCGGCGCCCCGCCAGAGATCGTGCGGGCCTTCCTCCAGGCGTATGCCGCCGGGGATGGTCACCGCTATCCGAACGGGAAGGTCAGCGCCACCACGGTCTCGCGCCGGCTCGCCTACGGCGTTGCGTGGCTCGTGCTGCGCGCGGGTTATTTCCCATCCCTATACGTGAATCATGTCGGCACGAGCGGAGTCGTGCAGGGCCGCAGCGTGAGACGCGCCCCAGTCCAGTACACAGTCGTGTGGTACGAGAAGGGGATACGTCGACGCCGGATGGTCGAGGCCGACGAGCACTACCTGATCCCGTTGCGCAGCGTCGAGCGCGAGGCCTACGACGGCGACGTCTACAACCTCGAGGTGGACGAGGAGCACAGCTACCTGGCGGGCCTGTTCGCCGTGTCGAACTGTCAAAACTGGGTCACGTCGCAGGCGCTGCGTGATCCAGCCGCCCTTGCGCCGCCCGATACGATGAGCCCCGACGAGATCGTGAGCGCTGCGAAACGCGCGGGCGCGCGGATCCTGACCTCGACCTACAACGAGCCTTTGATCACGAGCGAGTGGGCGGTCGAGGTGTTCAAGCACGCGAAGGCGGCGGGACTCGTCTGCTCGTACGTCTCGAACGGCAACGGCACCGAGGAGGTGCTCGAGTACCTGCGGCCATGGGTCTCGCTCTACAAGGTGGATCTCAAGGGCTTTCGCGACCGGGCCTATCGTGACCTGGGCGGGACGCTCGAGCGGGTGCTGTTCACGATCCGCGCGCTGCGCGAGAAGGGATTCTGGCTCGAGGTGGTGACGCTCGTCGTGCCGGGCTTCAACGACTCGGTGGAGGAGCTCCGGGACATCGCGCGCTTCCTGGTTTCGGTGTCGCCCGACGTCCCGTGGCACGTTACGGCCTTCCACCCGGACTACCGGATGGAGGATCGGCCCGCGACGTCGGTGCAGTCGCTGCTGCGGGCGGCGGAGATCGGCGCCGCCGAAGGCCTGCACTTCGTTTACGCGGGCAACCTGCCCGGCGCCGTGCGCAGCTGGGAGAATACCTACTGCTCAGGCTGCCGGGCGCTGCTCGTGGAACGGCTCGGCTTCCGGGTGCTCCGCAACCGGGTGGACGCGAGCGGCCGCTGCCCCGAATGCCGGCAGGCCGTGCCGGGCGTGTGGGCCTGAGCCCTAGCGGGCGATCCGCGCGCGCGCGTCGCGCAGCGCGCGCTTGTAGTCGCCGTCCTTCATCTCGGCTTCGAGCTCTTCCGAAGTCGCCTTCACCACCGGAGCCGTGTAGGCCGGCTGGCGCAGCATCCCGTCGATGTTCGGGAGCGCCGAGCGCGCAGCCGGGCCGAGCGCGCCGAGCGCGTTCGCGGCCGCGATCCTGACGTCGTAGTTGGCATCGGTCTGCATCAGGACCACGAGCGCGGGGACGGCGTCGGGACCGGCGGACGCCGCCAGGTCGCGCGCGGCGCGTGCTCGCGTGGCGGGATTGCGCGAGCGGACCGCGTTGTTCGCTGCTTCGAGTGCCCTGGAGCGAGCCTCCCAGCCCTGCTGCTCGGCGCGCGCCTTGTCCAATTCTTCCTCGCTGAACCGCTGACCGGCGGCGATCGCCTTCTCGACCCTGTCGATGTTCTCCTTGAGCTGCGCCACGCCGCGGCCCGCCGCCGCCGCCTTGTCGGCGTAGGCGCGCGCCTGGGGCATATCGCGCTTGAAGAAGTAGCACCACCCGATGCCGTTGTATGCCTCGGCCAGTGTGTCAGCGCCTAGGGCCTTCCTTAGAACACCAACCGCTTCGTTGCTAAGGCCACCGGCTGACATCAAGTTCAAGGCCAGTACTTCCCTGAGGTTCACTTCCTTCGCCCGGTTGAAAGCCGCTTCGGTAATGATCTTGGCCGCTTGTTCGAACACCGCGATGGCCTTGTCGTACTGCTTCGTGTACTGGAAAGCCCAGCCGAGGCCGAGCGCCCCCTGCTCCTCCTTAGGGTCGAGTGCGAGAGCTTTCTGGTATGCCGCGATCGACTCCTCGGCCCGGTTCATGTTGCGGTAGATCCAGCCAAGGTTAGCCCAACCTGCTGCGTCCTTGTAGCCCGGCGTGCTCGTCACCTTCTGGAGCTCGGCGAGGCCCTCCTCGAGCTCGCCGGCCTGGCCCAGGATCAGGCCGAGCGTCGTGCGGTAGCCGACGTTGAGCGGGGTGAGCGAGACGGCCTTCTTGTAGGCGTCAGCGGCCTCGTCGAATCGGCGGTTGTAGTGGTAGGCACGCCCGAGCAACGCCCAGCCGTCGGGGTTGCCGGGCAGGCCCTTCGTCGCCCGCTCGAGATACGCGAGCGCCTCGGTGTAGTCGCCCTTGCGGATCGCCATCTCGCCGATCAGTATCTGGATCTCGGGGCTCGTGGGCATCTCGGCCGCGACTTTCTTGGCCTCGGCGAGCGCCACCTCGCGGTTGCCGCGGTTGAGCTCGGCGTGGATCAGCGCGAGGCGCGCCGGGGCGAAGCCCGCGTCCGTCTGGAGCGCCTTGCGGTAGGCCCCGGCCGCCTGCTCGAGCTGGCCGTTCGCCTCGAAGATCTTGCCCACCCCCGTCTGCACCAGAGGGCTGCCGGGGTCGAGGAACGCGCCCTGCTGGGCCTGCGCGATCGCATCGCTCCAGTTCTTGGGATTGTCCGCGAGGATCGCGACGCCCAGGATCGCGAAGCCCTCGCCGAGCTTGTCGTCGAGCTCGGTCGCCCGGCGCGCGGAGGCGATCGCGTCGGCGACGCGGCCGTTCTGCGCGACCTGCGCGCGCGCCAGCCGCGACTGCGCGAGCGCCGACTTGGGGTCGAGCTCCACCGCCCGCTTCAGCGCCTGCTCCGCCTCGGCATTGCGTCCGAGCGCCATGAGCGCCTCGCCGCGCGCGAGGTGCGCCATCGCGCTCGAGGCGCCTGCAGCCACCGCCTTGTCGGCGGCCACCAGCCCGTTCGGCCCGTCCTCGGTCCTCACGAGCGCCCGTGCCTGGGCGGCGAACGCGTTCGCCGTCGGCGAAGCCAAGACCGCCTCGTTCGCGATCGTGAGAGCGTCCTTGCCGTTCCCCTTGCGCAGCGTGAAGTTCGCGACCGCCGCCAGGATGTCGCTCCGCCCGGCCCCGTTCGCCGTGGCCTTCGCCTGGCTATAGGCAGCCTGTGCCTCGTCCAGGTTGCCGAGCCGCTCGTGTAGCCGCGCCAGTGCCAGCTGGCCCTCGGCGCCGGCCTCGGCGGCCGCCTTGGTCATCGTCTTGACCGCGTCCTCGGGCTTGCCCTTCTGCACCTGTTCGAGCGCCTTCGCCACCGCCTGGTCGAGCTTCGACTGGGCGAGCACGGGGGACGCCAGGAGGACGAGTGCTGCTGTGGCGGTGAGCGTTCTTGTCATCGCGGGGCTCCGTCGGCGAAAGCTGTCCTTGTTTCTTTATCCGTCCAGCGGGGCGGGCATTATATCCCCCTCGGGAGATCCCCTCGGGCCGGCTGCCCCCGTATCGTGCCCGGTACGGACTATGCTATCGTAAATAAGCCTCACGCCGCCCGCTGGCCGTGGGAAGCCCCTTATGGAGCCACCAGGCAGTTGTCAGTCGTGTCGGCAGGCCGTGACGGAGAGCCGACTCGAATACCGCCGCGGCACGACGCATGCGAGCCGCGTGATCGCCGGCGAGGCGGTCGTTCACAACGCCGCGCTCCTGCAGTGCGACATCTGCGAGCGCTACGCCTGCGCCGACTGCCTGCGCGTCTACGACATCTGCTCGGGCTACGACTTCCTCTGTCACGAGTGCGCCCGCGAGCTCGACATGGCGCGCCTCAAGCTGGCGCACTGACGGAAGCTCCGCGCAAGATCGCGCGTGCGCTACTTCAAGACCTGACCCGCTTGGGCCGCTGCTGCGCCTCGAGGCAGGCGCGGCGCGCGTCGACGACGCCCCAGCCCTGACGATCGACGTCGACGTGCGGCAGCCGCCGCGCGGAGCGCAGGATCAGCCGCTTCAGCTCGCGGGGGGCGAGTGAGGGGTTGGCCTCGACCAGGCGCGCGGCGAGCGACGCGACGATGGGAGCAGCGAAGCTCGTGCCATCGACGTGCTTGTAGGCGCCGGAGATGACGTTGTGGTCGCGGATCTTCGCCGCGACCAGCTGCCGCACGAGCGGTAGCTCGAGGCCTCGCGCCGCATCGAGGTCCTTGTCCAGGCCGCGGCCGGCCTCCAGCGCCTCGCGCAGCTCGGGGTCACTGGCCGTCGCGAGCCGGGCGAAGAGCGCCGCCTGCTCCGCGGTGGGTGTGCCGGGGAGGATCGGCGCGGCAACCCAGATCCCCGGTGCGATTACCTCGGGCTTCTGGAGGCCGTCCACGGTCGGGCCATAGCTCGAGTGGTACATGTCGTAGCCCGAGAACGGCAGGCGGTTCTTGTCGTCGAGACCGCCGACCGTGAGCACGGACGGCGCGGAGGCGGGCGGCAGCACGGGATGGCCCGGCTTGTCGCCGAGGTTGCCCGCGGCGGCCACGACCAGGAGCCCCGCGCGTGTCGCCGCCTCGGCCGCGCGCGACAGGCCGTCCGTGAGGTAGCTCGCCTCGTAGTCGCCACCGCAGCTCACGTTGACGATCCGGATGCCGTAGCGCTTGCGGTTGCGCGTGACCCAGGCGAGGCCGCGCCGGATGTCCTCGTGGCGGATGCGGCTCGCCGTGCCCACCTTCACGAGCACGACCTTGGCCTCGGACGCGAGACCGCGGTAGAGGCCCTGCGAGAGCCAGCCGTTCCCGCAGGCGACGACCGAGGTCATCATCCCGTGCCAGCTCGAAACGTCCGGCCGCTCGAGATCCCGCCGGCGTGCCCCCGGGTTGTTCACGTCCACGTAGGCCACGATGCGGTTGCGCGGCAGAACCAGGTCGGGATGGGCGAAGAAGCCCGAGTCGAGGAACGCGATCGTCACCCCCCGCCCGCTGCCGCCTTCCGGGGCAGAAAGCCGCACCGGGGTGGGCAGGATCGGCACCCCGCCGCGCGCGAATCCCGACGGGTGCGTCCGGACGTAGGCGAGCGCCGCCTCGAAGCCAAAGGCGCATTCGGCGCACAGGCCGGCCTCGGGGCGCCACCACGGGTTGTTCGCCACGGCCAGCAGCAGCCCGTCGGAAGAGAGCCGTTCGGCGTGAGCGACGCTCGCCTCGGCGAGGCTGGCGCCGCAGAACGGACACTCGCGCGCGCGGGTCATGGGGTCGGGCACCCAGCAGGCCTGGGGGGCGCGGCGCAGCACCTGCCAGCAGGCAACGGGCTGCGGAGCGAGGTGGGATTCACTCCCCCGAGCGGAGCGGGGGGTCTGGGGGGCGCGGCGCAGCGCCCCCCAGAATGAAAAAGGGGGTCGCCCCGGACGCTGTTCACCGCCCCGCCTGCCCAGGTGATCCGCGCCTCGGAACAGGGCTCCCTCCAACCCCACCCCATGCGCGCCGCCCGGCGGCGGTCGGCCGCGTCCTCGCGACCCCACCCCCTGGAGAGCAAGGCCGATGCCTGCTCCTCCGTTCGCTGAGGCACAAGGACTTGCGGGCGCTTGGCGTTGCGAAAGGTCACGCGTGCGCGCCTGTCTGTCCGCTTTCGCGTCAGGCGGAAGGTCCGTCCTCCGGACGGCCCGGGAGCGCCGATTCCGGCCGGATGAACGAATGCGCAAAGGCGGCGCGATGGATCGCTTCGACGGCCTCGAGCCCCACCTGCGCCGCCGCCATCAGCGATTCGCGCAGCGAGTCGGTGCGCGAGACCGTGCTGTTGTCGCTGCAGAGAGCGACCGGCACCCCCGCGTCGAGGAACGCGTGGAACGGATGGCGCGAGCC
>Ga0247727_10002004_pt1 | contig 47126 bp, 47 predicted proteins | sample WisWelCaveWW1625_FD_202498 | JGI IMG/M metagenome (GOLD analysis project Ga0247727, IMG submission 202498) | Biofilm microbial communities from Wishing Well Cave, Virginia, United States - WW16-25 | ecosystem: Environmental > Aquatic > Deep subsurface > Groundwater > Cave microbial mat | place...
TGATACCCCGCCGGTTTGGCGGGGTATCACGGTTCGGGTTCGCGGAACGATTCGGGTCCGAGGCGATCGGCCGGGCTTTGCACGCCTCTGCCGCCCTGGTTCAGACCGTGGGTGTGAATCATCGTCGCCGGCACGTCCTTGTGGCCGAGAAGTTCCTGGATCGTGCGGATGTCGTAGTGCGCGTCAACCAGAGCGGCGGGTGGCGGGTGGCTGCGGCGGGTGCTCTCGGCTCGGCGTGAGCATGCCGACGCAAAGCGGACGGCATGCCACTCGCCCGCCCGTTGTCATCACGTTCGCTCACCCAGCGTCGATCGCAGCGCTTCGCCCGCGTCCGGGCCGTGAAGCAACCGGCTTGCTCGTGTCGGTGCGAACACCGCCAACGGCTCGAAGACGTTTCGGTCAAGGGCCATGCGAAGCAAGTCCTCGGCGGCGAGTGTGAGCCGGCCGGCGCGGCGCGATAGCTCGAAGCGCACGCCGCCGATGCCTTCGTACGAGCGGTAAACCACCTCGGTGCAGACCAGCCTGTCGGAACGAGTGAAATCGAAATCAAAGTCGTACGACTTGCCCTCGTGGAACATGCCGCGGGCCAGCGCTTGAGCGATGTCGTTCGTCGAGAGCCGCGGGCGCAACGCGGCGATGGCGTCGCAGCCGAACGGCGAGCGGAGCGAGCGAATCCAGACGCCATCCTTCAATGCCTCCAGCACTCGCCGCCGCTCTTCGTTGTCCACCGCGAGCAGTCGGCCCCAGCGCGAACGCATCTCGGGGTGTTCCTGAATGCCGAGCCGTTCGAGAGCCGCCGGCTCGCCGAGGAACAGGGCCGCGTGCGGCCAGAAGCCGGGCAGGAAGTAGTTGCTAAAGACGTGCTCTTTGCGCGTCACGAGCACGTCGCCGGGTTGAAGCAGATCGCCCAGCTCCCGCGCGATTTCGTGCGGCAGGCCCGGCCGGTGACTGGGGCGGGTCGAGAGGCCGGACACCAGCAGGCATGCGATCTTCTGCAGTCCGAACAGTGCACGGTCCACCAGGGTACGCCGCATCGAGCTGATGGCGAGTTCGGTTCGCACGCGCAGCTCCGCGGCAGCGTATTGGCGCACGGACACCTGCAATCGGTGGCCGAGTCGATCGATCACCGCCATCACCGGTGCGAGTGGCACCTGGCGTGCCAGCTCGCGCAGTTCCTGGTCGCAGCGCGCGAAGAACTCCATTGCGTGGTACAGATGCCAGGCGTGTTTTGGATTCGTGAGCGAGTCCTGCACGGTGTCGTACGTTCCCGGCGGGATGCCGAAATGCGGCTCTGGTTCGTTCAGCTTGGCCACGATCGCCGGGCTCTCGTTGTACATCTCGCGCAAGAACCGGGCAGCGTCCACCAACAGGATCGCCCCGGCGTAGGCCACGAGAAACGCCGACGGCCGAATGTCTTCCGGCAGGGCCGCGTAGTCGCGATTTGAGTTGACCAGATCAAACAGGGCATTTCGGGCCTGCCAATAGGAAATGAGCAGGTGCCGGACCTCCTCATCCTCGCTCGGCGTGAAGTATCCGCGCTGGCGTGCACCGGTCCGTTCGCGCAAATCGAGCGCGGTCTGCTTCAGCTCGTCGAAATAGGTTGCCAAATGGGCAATCGTTCGAGCGCCGGAGGCGATCTGTTCGGGGATCATGACTGCACGGGAGCCGTGATGCCTTTGCCGATCTCGTAAATTTCTCGTGCGTCGAGCACGAGGTCGTTGCGTTCGAAGAGATGGGCGATGCACGTTTTGTGAATTTTCATCTTCGTGCCGCCGACCCCGATGGCCCCGTAGCATTTAGCACCATCGCGATCGATGCCGGCATCGGTACTCTCGACGCCCTCGATGCCGAGCGGCGGCACGGCATTCAAATCCACAGCCACTTGCAACGTTGGGCAGGCCAACCGAGCGACCTTAGGCAAAAGCACAGCACCGGGAGCACCGGCCGCAATCACGATCTGAACGCCGGCCAGCGCAACGAGCAGTTCATCGGGCTTGCCCGTGGCGAATGGATTCAGCCGGGAATACGTGGTTGCGTCCGCAATGGCTTGGCACACCGCTGCGGCTCGATCGCGCTGGCGGGAACCGACGTGTACGTGGGCCCCTTCCAATGCGAGCATCAGTGCGACTCGCTGCCCCACCGGCCCCGTGCCGCCCAACACCAGCGCCAGGGCACCATCGAGCGGATGGTGTTTGCGGGCAGCCAACACCGCTGCCGCGGCCGTTGTATTCGCACCGTTGGCATCAATCATGAGCGACACGCGCAGCGGCCCAAAGAAACTCTTTCGCGCCTCATCGAGCAGCTTCTCGCCCGCAGCGACGCTCGTGCCGCCAATGAACACGGCCGTGTGTTTCAGGTCCTTGGGCCCACGCGTAAAAATGGCACCAAAGACCAGATTCTGCACGGCTTCCGGTTTCACACCGCCGTAACTCAACAGCTCTTCCGCACCCGCATCAATCGCCGCCACACGGTCGAACACACTGGGGTGTGTGTCGCTATCGAGCTGGATCAAGATTTTGCGTTTTTCAGGCATGAATAGGGGTTAGGGGTTAGGGGTTGGGGGTTAGAATTCATCGCTAACCACCAACCCCTAACCCCTAACCACTTCCCCTTTACGCAAACGGATGTTTCGCCGTGTCCTTCTGGGCTGTGATCGCGTCGATCTTTGGCTCGCCCTTCATCGCGCTGGCGATGGCCATCTTGGTGGCCTTGTAGTTGTAATCGTAGATCTTCTTGTTGTCCTCGGCCAGCCAGTGGATGAACACGCCGCAGACGATGACGAGATTCTCGGCCTCGGTTTTCGGGATTACACCTTCGGCGACGGAATCTGCCACCGCCTTGGCGACGGCCGCCTGGGCCGGCCCGAACATCTGCACGGCCTGCTTGGCGCCCTTGATCGTCACCTTGGTAATGAGCACCGTGGCGGGCTTGCAGATCAGATTCGGTGTGAGCACGGCGAGCAGATTCGAGTGCCCTTCGGATTGACGGGCCAGGGCATTTGCAAACGCATTCCCGACCGGCCCGGCCTTATCGCCGATCAACAGATCGATGTGAGCAATCTCATTTCCGTCACCGGCCAACGCTTCACCGACGTACATGGACATGATGGTCTCTCCTTGCTGTGATGTCGAAACAACTATGTTGAACTGCATCGAAAACTCTACCCTGCGGACCGCTCCGCAGAGCATGCTCTATATCGTGGCGAAGCCCGGATTGCAAATAATTTTGCCAGTCTTTAATGCCCGAAATGACCGATCATGACACGGCCATCCAGACGACTTCAGTTTCGGATCAGCCATTTGATGTGGCTCGTGCTGGCATCTGCCGCCGTGTTGGGACTCGGTCGCCTGAATATGCCGCTGGTGGCAGGCTTGGGATGCGTCGTCTACCTTGTTTTCATAGCGACGTTGAGTGCGGCATGGGGGGCTTCGATCACGCGAGGAATTCAAGATTTGTGGACCGATGATAGCGCGGACCGTTACGACAGTGGTCGCATCGAGGTGTTGGTGAAGACAGCACTGGGTGTGTTGCTTGGGCTTGCCACGTCCGGCGTGATCGTGGTTTTGGGGCTCTATGTGCTTGCTCTTGTGCTCGTGACGATCACGGAAGAATGAAAACACTGCTTGCCGGTGCAACGATTGCCTGCCGACTCACCGCGAGCGACGCGGCTTCAATGCGTTTTCAATTTCAAATCAAACATTTGCTGTGGCTCGTGATTATCGCGGCGGGGGTGCTGGCGATTGTCCGCAAGGACCCTCAACTTCTCCTGGTCTTTTACACGTTGGCAGTTTCCTACGCGGCGTTTCTGGTCACCGGCAAGGCGATGGAGCTTCTCGACGATTTCTGCGGCATCGGCTGGACCGGTGGACCTCGGAAGCGAAAGATTGGCGATCGCGCTCGCGAGGTGTGGTCGCTGATCCTCGGGCTTGCGATCGGCGGCTGCTTTTGGTTGGTTGCGATGGGCTTTGCAGCCTGGCTGTACCAGTTGTTCCGCGATTGAATGAGTTGGTCTGGGTCGATGGTGTAACGAAGGAGTCTCCAATCGAAAGCAACACGGTCTTGATTCTCGGAGCCAGCGTTCGTGCCGCCGCCTTTTCAGCTCTGCGCGCCGGAATGATCCCAGTCTGTGCCGACTTGTTTTCCGATCTTGATTTGACGCGGCACGCTTCTGTTATTCGCGTGCCAGGAGCCGAGTACCCGCACGGACTGCGTCGAGCAGCGAACCTGGCGCCGATGAGTCCCTGGCTCTACGTGGGTGGGCTGGAGAATCATCCGAAACTTGTGGCAGACATCGCCGCCACACGACCGCTCTGGGGAATCGGCCCGGAAGTACTTCGTCGTGTGCGAGACCCGTTTCGGGTTTACACATGCCTCACGCGCGCGGGACTACCGTGTCCTCAGGTGCGGCGTCTCGACGACGCACCACCAGACACTTCCGACTGGCTCGTGAAACCGTTCGACGGGGCAGGGGGCCGGGGTACGAGAGATTACTCACTCAGTACTCAGTACTCAGACCCTGTCGCCGGGTCACCGACTCCGTGCAGCCACTACCTGCAACAACGAATTGACGGTCCTTCCTACTCAGCAACTTTCGTTGCAGACGGCAAGGGGGCGTGCCTGCTGGGGCTGACGCGGCAACTCGTCGGCGAGCGAGACCTCCACGCCAAGCCATTTCACTACTGCGGCAGCATCGGCCCGCTGCCGATCGACCAAAAAACGCACGCTGATCTCTCGCGCCTCGGGCAAGTCTTGGCCGCGGAGTTCGGCCTACTCGGTCTCTTCGGTGTTGACGAAATTCTGGCCGGCGGAGAATTCTGGCCCGTCGAAATCAATCCGCGATACACCGCGTCCGTCGAGGTGCTGGAACTCGGGCTGGGCGTCCCAACGATGACCGTTCATCGCGACGCATGCACTCGCCGAACAATTGCGCCCGACGCCGTGGCAATCGGCCGCCGCGTATCCACGGAAAAGGGAATCATCTTGGGCAAGGCAATTCTGTTCGCTGCCGAGAGTATTGTGGTGCCGGACCTTTCGGCATTGTTGCGAAACCCGCTGGACTGTACCGGTCGCTGGCCAGTCCCGCGCATTGCCGACGTGCCTCGCGCCGGCGAGCAGTTTGTCGCCGGGCAACCGATTTGTACCCTGTTCGCAGTCGAAGATTCGGTGGACGCGTGCCGCCGGTCACTTTTCGATGCGGCACGACGGTTGTACGGTCAATTGACTTCAGCGACAGCTTCTTCCACAATCGCTGCATGGCTGTCTTGAACGAAATATTCGTGTTGATCCCCGGCCGCACCAGCCGCCAGGGAACGTCGTTGAACGAAGGCAAGTTCAGCGCGGAATACCTGGAGGAAATCGGGACGCTGCAAGTTTCGCCCGCCGACATGAAGCGGCTCGTCTTGGCGGACGGCGACCGCGTGCGACTTACCAGCGAGCATGGCCAAGTGGAAGTGCCTTGCCGAACTTCAAAAGGCGACGAACTACCGCCAGGTATCCTGTTCATTGCCTACGGCGATTGGTCCAGCCGCCTCATGGGCGGCGACACGCACGGGACGGGGATGCCGGACTCGAAGGGGATCGATGTGACGATGGAGAGGATTTAGTCATGGTCGAGTATCATGCGGCTTATTACCGGACTGACGATGGATGGTACACCGCGGAAGTGCTTGACTTTCCGGGGGCCCTGAGCCAAGGGCGGACCTTGAAGTCGGCCAGGAGAATGATCCGCGACGCGCTTCGCATGCTGGCCGAGTGCATGATGGAAGAGGGCCGAACGCTGCCCAAGCCGAATCCGCGGGTTACGGACAAAACCGCGGAATTCTTGGAGCCGATCCAACTCGGAGTCCGCGCCCGTGCAGGAGTGACGCATGAAACGTCAAAGGCTTCTCGAACATCTCCGGCAGCACGGCTGCGCAGTACTCCACGAAGGAGGAGATCACACGCGCGTAATTAACGTGATCAGCGGACGCCAAACTTCCGTTCCACGACACCGCGAGATCAACGCACACCTGATGCGCAAGATATGCAAACAGCTTGGCGTACCAGTTCCGACGGAACGTTGAAAGGACGATGATGGGCAATATCGCGACCACCGGTTCAGCAGTTGGAAGCCCAGCGGCGGTTTCCGCAGCTTCGAGAACCGTCGAAAACGCCACCTGCACCTTTTGCGGCTGCGTGTGCGACGACATGGTGCTTACCGTGGATGGCAACCGCATTACAAAGGCAAAAAACGCCTGCGTGCTCGGCAATGCGTGGTTTTTGAATCACCACGCCGAAGACCGGCCGGTTTGTTCGATCGAAGGAAAACCCGCGACGCTTGAGGAAGGGATCGAGCGTGCGGCAGAAATTCTCAGTTCCGCTCGGTACCCGATCGTTTACGGTCTGAGCGACACGACGTGCGAGGCGCAGCGAGTGGCCGTTGCGATCGCCGACCGGATCGGCGGCTGCGTGGACACGACAACTTCCGTGTGTCACGGGCCGAGCGGCATGGCGTTTCAGGGGGTCGGCGAGGTGACCTGCTCACTTGGAGAGGTGAAAAACCGGGCGGATCTCGTCATGTTCTGGGGCTCCAACCCCGCCGAGTCGCACCCGAGGCATTTCACGAAATACTCGATCATGCCCAAGGGCCTGTTCGTTCCGAACGGTCGCAAGGACCGGACGGTCGTGATCGTCGATGTGCGCAAAACGAAGAGCGCGAAGGCCGCGGACATCTTTCTGCAGATCAAACCGCGAAAGGATTTCGAGGCCCTCTGGGCGCTGCGGGCGTTGGTCAAGGGGGTGAAGCTTGGGCCGGAGATCGAGGCGGAGACTGGAATTCCGCTCGCATCGCTGGAGGATCTCGCACAACGCATGAAGTCCTGCAAGTTCGGCGTACTGCTCTTCGGCATGGGCCTGTCGATGACTCGCGGCAAGCACCTGAACGTCGAGGCCGCCCTGGCGCTGGCCCGCGACCTCAACAGGTTCACGCGCTTCACCGCCAAGCCTATGCGGGGCCACGGCAACGTCACCGGCGCCGACAACGTCGTCTCGTGGCAGACCGGTTTCCCGTTCGGTGTCTCGCTCGGCCGAGGCTACCCGCGATTCAATCCCGGCGAGTTCACGACCGCCGACACGCTGGCTCGCGGCGAAGCCGACGCCGCTCTCATCATTGCATCCGACCCGATGTCGAACTTCAGCCAGCCGGCGCGCGAGCATCTCGCGAAGATTCCCGTCATCGTGCTTGACCCGAAAGAAACGCCCACAGCCAAAGTTGCCGCGGTTGCCTTCTGCACCGCTGTGTACGGCATCAACACGCCCGGCACCGTGTACCGCATGGACGACGTGCCGATCCCGCTGCGGCCGGTGTTCGAGTCGCCGTACCCAAGCGACCAGGACGTGCTGTCGCGAATTGAGCGGCGGATTCGCGAGATGGTTTCTGATAAACTGGTCTCGTCGGAATCACATTAGCTGAGCCGTCGCGTGAAGTCGGAGGACAATCCATGTCAGTTTCATTTTGGCCGTCGCGCAAGTCGGAGTTTGGCGAGCCTGCCTGGGACGTCGCCACGTTATTTCCAAATCAGGGCACATGGAGCGAGGACGAATACCTCGCGCTGGACACCAATCACCTCGTGGAATTCACCGACGGCTACTTGGAAGTGCTTCCCATGCCGACCACAACGCACCAGATGATCGTTGCGTTTCTCTTCAAGGCCCTGGAGGCGTTTGTCGCAAAGCACGGCCTCGGCCTCGTCCTGTTTGCGCCGCTCAAGATCCGCATTCGCCCGGACAAGCATCGCGAACCCGACGTGCTGTTCGCTTCGCGCGATCACAACCATTTCGTCGGCGAACAGTTCTGGACTGGCGCCGACTTGGTGATGGAGGTTGTGAGTGCCGACGATCCAGATCGCGATTGGGTCAAGAAGCCAATCGATTACGCGGAACTCGGTATTCCGGAATACTGGATTGTGGACCCGCACCGCGGCGTGATCGTGGTGCTACGCCTCGAAGCCGGCCGATACGTCGAGCACGGCGAGTTCGCTCGCGGCGCCCGCGCGACCTCGGCGCTGCTGCCCGGTTTCGAAGTGGATGTCACCGCCGCGCTGGCGGGCAGGTAGGGAGCGGCCGAATCATCGACTTTTGCGATCCAGCAAAATCTTTGCAAATTCATCGAACGCATTCGAGTACGCACGAAAGTCTTGCCAGTTCCGGAAGTCCACCACGACCACCGACACTGGCAGCGGACGATCCGTTTCGTCGAGCTGCAAAACGATCACCTGCCGTTTCCCAGCTTGGCGGCCTGGATCGAGTTCCGCCTGAACGGACGAATCCGCCCGCGCGTGAGCTGAATCGAGAACGATGCTCTGATCGTGCAGGCGCACCACTTCGTCGAGCCCAGTCTCCGATCGCAGATGACGAAACCAGCACCGCACGCCGGCCTTCTGGAGATCATTGTGCAGCCGGCGGGCCAGTTCCGCGTCGGCCGGCGCGGCGCAAATGTAAACCGCGTAGAAATCGACTGGCCGTGCGCTGGAGATGATCGCGGGCAGGTATCGAATAAAACTGTCCGGCAGTCCGACGCCGCGCAGGAAACTCGGTGGCATCTCGTGCCCGTACCGCAGCAGTGAGTGCGTCCCCAATTCGCTGGGGCCGTCGTGGATCACCGCGTCGAGTCCGAGCACGCCGTCGAATTCGACATCGACCAATTTCGTGTGGTCCAACACGGCGCCGGCCAGCCGAGCATGCGACAGGTTCGCGCGTTCCAGGTCGGCGCCCGCGAGGTTCGCGCTTGTCAGGTCACATCGCACAAGGGTCGCTCGGCGCGCCGAGGCTGCGCAGAGCAGGGCACCGGCGAGCGAGCCGCCACCCAACCGCACATCGTCGAGGTTCGCGCGGATCATGTGCGCCCCCGCCATGTTCGCTTCCTGAAGCCGCGTACCGGCGAGATCAGCCCCGATCAGCCGGGCCCCGCGCAAATCGGCTTGATCGAGCTGTGCCCCGCGCAACCGCACGCCACTCAAATCCGCGTCGCGCAAATCCAGCCGCCCGCCACGCCAGTTCCAGGTGGCATCGGCACCGGCGTGGACGAGTTGGAGATGTTCTGGAGTTGCCATGATCGTCACGGCGCGAGCCAGTCCATGATCGTCAAGCCCGGGACATGCTTGAAGTCTTGGACGTTGTGCGTCACCAACGTGAATCCATGAAGCAGGGCTGTGGCCGCGATCAACAGATCGAATTCCGAGACGGGTAGGCCCTGATCGAGCAGTGCCGCTTCCGTTTCACCAAGTTTCCGGGCGACATCCGGCGTGGCATCCAAAACGACCACATCGCGAAGCAAATCGAGTAGTCCGTGCATGCGCCGAGGCGAAGCGTTGGCTCGCAAGGCCCACGTGTAGAGTTCACCGAGAGTTGCCACAGAAATGTGCAGCCGACCACCGTACTGCATGAACCGATTCTGCACGACCGCGTTGCCCTTCATGTAGGCGGAGCAGATGTCCGTGTCGAGCAGGAAACTCACGGCTCGATCTCCCGTCGAGTCCGCTTGCGGCTACGGCGCACTTCCTCCAGGAATTTGTCCAGTTCTTCCGCATCGTCGGCCCACGCCCCGAAAGCGCGGCGCAGTCCCTCTCCGGGCGGTAAGCGATCGTCACCTGCTGGTGCTTGCGGCACCGGCTGGACCGTGACTTTCACCGGCTGACCATCCGGCAATCCCGGCTCCTGCTCCAGTTCGATGGTCTTGCCGTGAACTCTTCCGGTGAACTCATTCAATGTGGTACTCATCTTCGGGTTCCTTTCCGGGATCATCATATCACAGGCGACGTTGCCGTGTACGGTCTGGAACCGGTAGAGTTGATCGCAGGCACGTTGCCCCGGCGTCAGCGGCGCGTCGCCGAAGCGTGGACTGAATTGCATCCGGCCGAATTGTTGGCCGACTGGCAATTGCTCCAGAACGGTGAGCCGCCGCTAGCCATCGAACCACTAGCTTGAGGGACTTGAGGAAAAATATGGTTCATCCCATTCATCGCGTTTGTTCATTCCAAATCGCCGCGCCAACCACCTTGCTGGTCCGTTTTGAGGACGGCGTGGAACAACGCATCGACTTTCTGCCCGTGCTTGCGGGCAAGCTCTTTGGCCCATTACGCGACTTATCGCTGTTCAATCAAGTACGTCCTGACCCGGAAGTTCACGCCTTGGTCTGGCCCAACGGGGCGGACTTCGATCCGGCAGCACTACACGATTGACCGCAACATGGTCCGGAACTGGCGGCTCGTGCTAGCGCGTGGGAACTCACCCCCGCCTGAACTTGGTTCAGCCTGACGCAGTGGTCCGAAAACCCCGTCGCATCGGCTTCATCGGCCCGTTCCCCGGCGGCCGGCACCAACGCATGGTTCACCCGCAGACCGGGCAAATCGTGCCTGTCCCCGTTCACAAGGGTCGCGACGTCGGCATCGGCCTCATCCGAGAGATCATTCGCCAAGTCGGCATCAGCCGCGACGATTGGATCGGTCTGTAGACTTCCGGCTCCGCGATTCTGGTCTGTCGCGACGACTATTCTGCGCGGAGGACAAATATGCTCACCGAAGCGTGAGCATGGCACCCGGTACGTTGGGGCAGGTCGCGGCCACGCTGATGTGCATGGCGAAGTGGTCAAGCGGCTGCTGGCCTAGACGCCGCGACAGGGGCTGCGATGTCAAGTGGATGAGCATCTCGCAGCAGTAATTTCTTGGATCTTGAGAACCCGTCGCTCGGTACCTTCCCACTGCCCAGAGTCGTGGGAGTAGGCGAAAATCTCCAAGCGGTGTTCGATCAGTGCGTTCGTGACAATGCACACCCTGTAGGAATCCCGGTTGTCTCTCATCGCGGCGTATTCATTCGGCGAAAGTTCCACAACGGTCTGAGAACCGGATAACCCCTTCACCTCTAGCTTTAGCTCACGCTTTCCCAGCACGGCGTTCAGATCCCATCCAACATTGTCCTTCTCGACCGAATCAACGCTATAGCCGTGGCGAGTGAAGTGAGCCGTGGTCGCTTCAACGGCAATCCGCTCGACCCGTTGACGAAGAAACGGATCGGGCTGGCGAGCGGCGGTACCTCCTGGCTTTGGTGCGTTTGGCAACTGTCTCGTTTCGATGTATCGCGAGACGTTGAGCCGCAATTGGCGGTGCTGTGCGGGATCGTCGGCGTACCAGAAGTTGGATTGCCCGAACGCCCCTTTTCCTTTCTGCGGGATTGTGAATCCACGCTCGTCAGGTGCGACGAGCACGGCATCCTCGCGGTTCGCCGTGACGTAATATCCACAATCAATGCCGGAGTGTCGCCGGTTGGAACCGGAGGGTGCTGGTTGCCAATCACGGTAAACCGTTGCGTTTGTGTACCAGCCGACCACGAACGCGCCTCCCGAGGGTGAAGTCGCCACCCAGATTGCAAGGACGCCAGGCACGGATTTGTCCTCCGCCGACGCACCGAGGCGTTTCAGGTTGACTCTGGCATCAGCCCAATCGCCTTTCCCTCGTTTTGGTTGAGCGTAACCGTACACTGCACCTTGGAAGGGTTGAAAGTTGAAAATCTCATGGCCGAAGCCGTGTTCGGCCACGTAGGCACCGCCACTCGAGATAGTGTCACCGCCGTTGATTCCCTGGTACCGGTCCATCCAGCCTACTCGGAGAAAGACCATCCGAACGTCAAACGGATCGGGTTGCTTGTCCATCGGAGTTGGATCGCCATCTCAATGAGGCGCGGCTACACGTTGGCCACGCGAGTGGCGTGGTCGGACCACGAACCGGTTTCGCTGCCACGCACGGGGCGGACGATCATCCAGTATTGTTGGCCCGGCGTCCACACGCGGCAGACTCACGAAGCGAAAGAACCCGTGCTCCTGCTGCACGCAGTCGAGATAGAGCCGCAGCGCGACCTTCGGACCGGTCTCCTTCACCCACCGCGTCAGGGCCGGGGCGATTTGCAGGGTCGATGGGGTCTTCTTGAAGGTTTGGACGACGTGATGCTCCTTCACGTCCGCCAGCCACTTCCGCAGTCGTTCGTCCGAGGCGAGCTGGTCAAACTCGGCGGTCCAGCCGTCCGCGTCGTCGTCGAGCAGAAACGGCAGCACGTCGATGTGCCGGCGTTTGGCCTCCTCATACTCCAGTTGCGTGATGCTCAACTCGGCGCCGGCCGGGGACATGCCCACGCCGCCGGGCGATGAGCAGCACGCACAGGTGACAGCCTTGCAGGCGTCGGGGCGATAGTTCCTTCGGCTCATCGGCGGCACTCGTCCAATTCTCCATCGGGTCCACGAGGAAGCCGGCGTCGCGCAGCTCATGAATCACGTGGGCGCGATGGTCCTTGAGGTCGAGGTAGGTGGACGAGACGAAGGCTTTGTAGTCGGTGGTGTGCATAGGCTGCGATCCATACAAACCCGACGCGTGAGCGAGGTCTGCGAATCTTCCTCGCTTACGCTTCGGGTTAGCGTATTAGCCCGACCTACTTAAGCGGCACGGCCGGCAGGCGTTTTAGCCGTTGGGTCGTCGGATCGACCGTGATGCCTACGGATTCAAGGGCGGTGACGCCGAGCAGCGGTTCGGCGTTGTCCGGGCCGAAAATGACTCGGCCGAACGTGATCTCTCCCATAAACTCGATCTCCGCCCCCCCGAAGTCGTACTCGACCGTCGAGCCATCGGCCAGTTCGTAGGCCATTCGGCCGCGTTTCCGAATACCGGCCTGTTTTAGCTTCGATGCCGGGGCCATGCTGTCGGTCGCACCGGTATCGACGAGGAATTCGGCTTCGTACTTCTTTCGGGTCTTTTCGTTAGCCCGAAGTGTTACAGTCACGTGTGTGAGTCCCATGTCGGTCCTTCTTTCCAAGCCGAGGGTGAGCGCGTTTCGCGTGCGTTGCGAATCGGCTGAAGTACAGAATAACCGATGTCAGAACATCCGCAACTGCCCGCTCGCAGACCGTGGCGGTCGGAACTTCGAGCAGTCCAATTCGGGCAGGTCGCCGTCCAGGCCATACTTCTTTGTGAACACGTCGAAAAAATTCTCGATCTGATCGGCCATCAGGCCCTGGCCGCGCATGCGGGTACCGAAGTTCGGGTCGTTCATGCGGCCGCCGCGCATCGAGCGGATGTGTGATTCGACACGCTTTTGCTTGAGCGGGTAGCTCCGCTGGAGCCAGTCGAGAAACACCGGCAGCACGTTCAAGGGCAGCCGCAGCATGATGTAGCCAGCCGCGCGGGCACCGGCCTCTTTGGCCGCGCGCAGGATCTCAGGCATCTCGCTGTCGGTCAGTCCCGGCACGACTGGCGCGACCATGACATTGACGGGGATGCCGGCCTGGTTGAGTTCACGAATCGCCCGCAGCCGCTCGGCGGGCGGCGACGTGCGCGGTTCCATCGTGTGAGCCAGCTCGCGGTCGAGCGTCGTGACGCTCACGGCAACGTGGATGATGTTCAGCGCTGACATCTGGCGAAGCAGGTCCAGGTCGCGGAGAACGAGCGAGTTCTTGGTCACGATCGTCACCGGCTGGCGGGCTTCGAGCAAGACTTCGAGGCAGCCGCGCGTGAGCCGAAATTTGCGCTCCGCCGGCTGGTAACAATCGGTGACGCCCGACATCGAGATCGGCTCCGGCTGCCACGATGGCCGAGCCAACTCGTCGCGGAGCAGGTCGGGTGCCCGCAGCTTCACCATTATCTTCGTCTCGAAGTCGATGCCGGCGTTCATGCCGAGATACTCATGCGTCGGCCGGGCGTAGCAGTAGACGCAGCCGTGCTCGCAGCCGCGGTACGGGTTGATGCTCCAGCGGAACGGGATGTCCGGGCTAGTGTTTTCTGTGAGCAGGCTTTTTGATTCGTCCGGGATGAACTGGCTGGGTATGATCCGTCCGCCGACTTGCAACTCGTCCTCGTGTTCCACGTGCTCGAAACTTGGCTCGCGGTGAATGGATTCGAAGCGATTGGCCGGTGCAATTTGGGAACCGCGTCGTTTGATGGGAATTCGATCCTTCGAATTCATGGCTCGCTCCGGAAAGGGCCCAGGCTTGACACAATCTATATGGAAAATCCCCAGTCGCATTGGCTAAACTGTAGCCCTGACGACGATCGTTTTGCAGCCAAGGAGTCGGCATCGTGCTGATTCATTTTGTTCATTCTTCTTGGAGGATTTGTCCATGGCAAGCAATTCTTTGGATTCAGAGCGCCGGCACGGATTTACGCTGATCGAATTGCTGGTTGTTATCGCAATCATCGCTGTCCTAATCGCCCTGTTATTGCCCGCCGTCCAGATGGCCCGCGAGGCCGCTCGTCGCACACAGTGCCGCAACAATCTCAAACAAATCGGCCTCGCGTTGCACAATTATCTGAGCACATTCGGCGTTTTCCCGCCGGGTCGCATGAGACCAGACTGGGCCGTTAACGGAAACCCGCTGACCACGCGGTACACAAACTACAATGCCGCCGAGCCGGAGCGCCCGGGCATTTGGCTGGGTCACTTTTCCGTTCATTGCCATCTGTTGAACTACCTGGAGAATTCCGCGGCGTACAATTCGATCAATTTCAGCCGGACGAACACTGCCCGCATCTACTTGGCCGGCTCCGGCCAGACCGTAATCCTGAATCAGAATTTCACGGCGTTCTTGTTGGCCGCGGCCACCTATCTCTGCCCGTCCGATGTGAATACGACGGGAGAAGGAATCAGCGAGAACAACTACCGGTACAACTTCGGCGGCAGCACGCCCTACGCCGGCGCGGTGGACACGAACAACAATAACATGATCACGGAGGTTTCGAAGGGCGACGGCGCCTTCACGATCGGCGAGTGCTTCAGACCGGCTGACTTTCCCGATGGTTTGATGAACACGGCGGTATTCTCAGAGCACACGAAAGGCAGCGGAATCGCCAATGGGAGTGCCCCAACGAAGGTGGATATGATCACGTCCCCGATTCGAGTGCCCAATGGGTTGCCGAATATTGACCAGATGTACAACGCCTGCCTCACGGCGCCGCGAGTCCCGGACCCATTCAATCAAATGATGGCCGCGGGCCGATTTCTGCCGCAACAGGATTTCTCCGACGGCTGGCCATTCGCGTGGTACTTCGCCACGCTGTACAACCACGTGGCGACTCCGAACTGGCAGGGATTGGATTGCGGATCGTTGAGCGCGGTTTCCGACACGCCCGGCGAACATGCGATCGTTGCCCCGCGCAGTTACCATCCCGGTGGCGTCAACGTGCTTTCGGGCGACGGCGCGGTGCGATTTGTCAGCGACGGCATCGGCTTGGAGTTATGGCGAGCCGTCGGGACCCGCAAGGGAGGGGAACCGAGCGGTTCATTCTGATTGTCTCCTTCGTGAAACCATTTTTAAGTTGATCATTGAAATGCTCGTTACCGTGCTGCAGGCTGCCAGCCTGCCGGATTTGACAGCGCGACGTGTTGGCTGGCACCGTGTATTACATTTCGTAAGGGGGGCCACTTGAGCCGGTTGATCTTTGCACTTGTTGTCGTCTGCTCCTTCGCAGGGTGCTCCAAAAGCACACCGCAATCTGGGCCATCATCCGCAATGGCGGTTGGTCCGCATGGGGGCTTTGCCGCGGCGCTGCCCAACAATCAAGGGTTTGCGGAAGTGCTGCTTGAATCGGAGCCGGTGAACCCAGGGGCGACGCCGAAGGTTCAAGTCGTCGCTTATTTCCTCGCGGCCGATTTGACGTCTCCGCTCACCACGCTGCCGACTGCTGTGAGCGCGCGGCTGCTGTTCCCCGACAAAGAACCGGAGACCGTGTCCCTGAGCCCACAGCCGAAGCCCGAAGTGGCTGCTGGTGTGGCTCGTTTCGCGTCGCAACCAGGTCCCTATTTTCTCGATGAGCCACTCGGCGATTTGACCGGTACACTCGGCGGACAACAGTTCAAAGTGGCCTTTCGAGGCATTCGTTGATTGGCGTGGTTTCAGTCGAATGCTGCACACAATCCTGATCAGCTTAATGCTCGCCGCCGTTCCCGGCACGGAATTCGTCGGGGCCGACGACGCGACCAAATCACTCTCAGTCGCACGTTCCCATTTGCTGCACGGCCGCTACGAAGAGGCGGCGGATGGCTTTGGCAAACTTGTCACGGATGAGAAACTGGGTGTCCGCGCGGCGCTGGGGCTGAGCGACTGCCACGCCGAAATCGGGAAATTGGGTGCGGCCGCGGAAGTGGTCGAAACGGCCTTGCAACGAATGCCCGATCAGCCCGATCTGCTGGCACGGCTGGCCGAACTGTCGCTGGTCCGTGGACTGCACGCACAGGGGATCGAGTTGAGCCGGCGAGCACTGACAATTCAACAAGACCATCTTCCGGCCCGATGGGTCGCGGCTCAGCTTGCCGATGCACGAGGTGACTCCGACGCAGCACTTCTTGGCTACGATTGGTTCGTGCGATTCTACAACGGCCACGAGGTCAATGACGTCGAGTCGCTCATCATAATTGGGCAAGCAGCGGCAGAGCATGCCGCGCGGGCACTGCGTGGGAAAAACCAGTCGGAGCAGCTCAGTGCGGTCTTGAGCAGCATGTACGACGCGGCGGCCGAGTCCGACGCTGACTACTGGTGGGCCAGATATCATTCGGGACGACTATTCCTCGAAAAATACAGAAAGGGCGACGCGATCAAGGATCTGAATCGCGCGCTGGCGATCAATCCGAAGGCGGCAGTCGTCCATGTGGCGCTAGGAGTAGCGGCCCTGAACGACTACGATCTCGACACGGGACACGAACACGCGAATCGTGCCCTCGCCGTGAACCCCGGCTTGCCGGCCGCCCGACAACTCAAGGCCGATCTGTTTATGGCCCGCGATCAATTTGCCGAAGCTTATGCGGAACTCGACCACGCACGGGAAACGAACCCGATCGACGAAGAAACACTCGCCCGCGTCGCCGCGTGCATGCTCTTCACGCGACGAACCGCCGAGTTCAATCGCCTTTGTGAAGAAGTGCAGAGCCGCAACCAGCGTCCGGTCATTTTTTATTCCCGACTCGCCGAGCGTCTCGAAGATCATCGCCGATTTGATATCGCGGAGGCCTACTTTGAGCGTGCCATTGCGTTGGGGTTCGACCGGCCGGCACCGCGCACGGGTCTGGGCATGTTGTATATGCGAATTGGCAATGAAGCGGAAGCGGCGAAAACGCTGGAATCTGCGTTCGAAATGGACCCATTCAACGTCCGAACCAAGAACATGCTCGAAGTTCTGGATCAGCTCAAAAGCTACGACACGATTGAGACCGAGCATTTTCGAATCAAGGTAGACGGCAAGCTCGACGGCCTTCAGGGCAAGTACGCCGCCAAGTACCTTGAGGAAGTCTTCGGCGAGCTGACCGAACGATTCGACTTTCGCCCGGCGGATCGAATCCAAATTGAGATCTTCAACAAGGGCAGGGGGCAGAGTGCCCATCAATGGTTCAGTGCCCGGACCGTCGGGCTGCCCTGGATCGGAACGGTGGGCGCATGTACGGGTAAAGTCGTGGCGATGGCCTCGCCTCACGGTGTGGAGAAGCCATTCAATTGGGCCCGCGTGCTCAAGCACGAAGTCGTTCACGTCATCACGCTGCAACAAACGCGGTTCCAGATTCCCCATTGGTTTACCGAGGCACTGGCGGTTCAAGCCGAAGGCTACCCTCGACCTCAAGTGTGGAATCAACTGTTGCTCGAACGAGTGCCGACTGGAAATCTCTTGAACCTCGATACGATTAACCTCGCGTTTGCGCGGCCGAAGAGTCCGCTCGATTGGCAGATGGCCTACTGCCAAAGCGAGCTGTACGCGGAATTCATGCAGACACAATTCGGTGCCGCCAGCACGGCCCGACTGCTCGACGCCTATCGCGACGGGTTGGGCACGACCGAGGCGGTTGAAAAAGTCTTTCAAGTTTCCAAGAGCGAATTCGAAGAAAGATATGTGGAACACGTGAAGCATGTGGCGAGCAAGCTTCGTTCGGGCCCTGTGGAACCACCCATGGCCTTCGCGGAACTCGAACGGGCCCTTGCAGCGGACCCGCAGAACCCGGACCTGGCCGCTCGTCTGGCCGACGAACACCTGAAACGGCGGAACTACCCCAAAGCGCGCGAACTGGCGAGCAAGGCCACGCAGTTGAAAAAGAATCACCCGTTGGGCAGCTACATGCTCGCTCGCCTGAGCATGGTTGTGGGCGACACAGACCGCGCACTGGAACTGCTCGAACCGGCACTGGATCGAGCCAATCCCGACCCGCGAATTCTCGAACTGCTTGCCGACTTGAAAATCAGGGGCAAACAGTTTCAGGAGGCACGGTCCTTGTACGAACTGGGCAGAAAGCAGAGCCCGTCCGAGTCGAAATGGGTCGCGGGACTGGCCCGCGTCGCACTAGTCACGGATAATCGAGCCGCCCTGCGTGAGGCACTGGAGTCGCTCAGCTTGTTGGAGGCCGACGACCCGTCGCCCCGCAAGAAGCTGGCCAGCATGGCGGCCGATGACAAAGACTGGGCGCGGGCCGCGCAGTATGCATGGAGGACACTACACATTGACGTGGCCGACGCAGAAGCCCATGAACTCCTTGCAAAGGCGTGCTTGGGGCAAGAGAAGTGGGTCGATGCAGTGGATGAATTCCTGACGCTTCGCCAGCTTCGCCCCAAGGATAATTCGGTAGTGTTGGAACTAGCCGAGGCACTTGATAAGGCTGGTCAGCGAGGCAAGGCCATCGAGACGATGAAGGAATTGCTGGCAAATGACCCCGAAAACAGCCAGGCGCGCGAACTTTTGGAGAAGTTGGAGAGTAGAGGATTTTAGAATTGCGATTTTTGATTTTTGATTGAAGAGTCGGAGGCGAACGAAGCATGAATTCTACGCTTATCGATCCAGATTCAGCGAAGACTCGGCGCCACAAGACCGGCAGGGACGCTCTCAGTCGCGGCAACCGCAGCAATCAAAAATCAAAAATCAAAAGTCAAAAATCCTCAATGACGCTGCTGGGGCTCCAGCAACTCATCCGAGACATGTACCTGCCGCGCGATGTGGAGCGTGGAGTCGAAGGGACCTTCATGTGGCTGGTCGAGGAGGTCGGCGAGCTGGCAACCGCGCTGCGACACGGCACCAAGGATGAGCGCGCTGCCGAGTTTGCCGACGTGCTGGCATGGCTGGCTACGATTGCCAACGTTTCGGATATCGATCTCGGAAAGGCCGTGTTGGACAAGTACGGCGGGGGCTGTCCTGGTTGTCATGCGATTCCCTGCAAATGCTCTCACTCGGAGAAACCATAAGAAGATGACCAGGTTTTTGAGGATCATGAGATTCACTCATCGCGTGCCGAGTTCTTGCGCACGTCGGCGTATTCGACTCGCAGTGCTAATCGTTGCTCTGCTGTGTGCGACGGGTCCCGCAGCGAATGCTCAGGTGCATATTGAGGACTTGCGGGTTGGCTTTGGATTGCCCAGCAGCGGCAACGAGGGCAATTACAAGATCGGAAGCTGGGCACCCGTGCGCGTAAGGCTGCGAGCCGAGAAGGAGGGATTTACTGGATCACTGGAGGTGAGTTCATCGGACAGCGACGACGTGGAAGCGGTATATCGCCGTTCCGTGAACATTGCCGCCAATGAAACGATTGATGTCCCGACATTCGTCAAACCGGGCAGGCAGATGCCCGAATTCCACATTCGTTTGGTTGAACAATCGGGCAAGCTCCGGGCCAGTGCCGTGCTCGAAGCGAGTGGCGGGCGTGCCTGGGACGGCGGCACGCAGAGCAACACTTTGATTGTCGCCGTGGGCCGACCGGCCGGCCTGGATGCCGAGCAATTTGCCAAGCGGCCGGGCTACCCGCGCGAGGAGTTCCGCATCGCTCAGGTGGAATCGGCCCGTGAGCTGCCGGTTCGCTGGTACGGCTATGAAGCGGTGGACCATCTAATCCTCTCGATCGACGACCCCAACCAACTGGAGAGCATGGACCTCGCCGCCCGATCGGCCGTCGAATCGTGGGTCCGGCAGGGTGGCCACCTCGTCGTCTCGGTCGGGACTTCCTGGGAGCGAGTGCTGGCGGACAACGTGCTTGGCCCGATGCTGCCCGCCGAAATTGATCGAACGGTAACGGTGCGAGTGCTGAAGGAGTTGGAAGAGTTTCTGGGTCAGTCTGCACCCACCGTTCGATTAAAGGATCCACTCAGTGTTCCACATCTCACGAATCTGCGGGGCCAGGTCGTGATCGGCACTCGCGAATTGCCGTTGGCGGTGCGTGCTCCGCACGGGTTCGGCACAGTGACGCTCGTGGCCCTGGAACTCAATCGCGAACCGTTTGCCGCTTGGGAGGGCCGCACGGATTTCTGGTTGAAGCTGCTGGAGATTCGCAAGCAGGCTCAGCAAGATAATTCAGGGCAGGGGGCATGGGGTCAACAGGCCCTGTCAGATGTCAGCTCTCATCTGCGCCGGCAGCTTGAGCATTTCGAGGGCGTCTCGCTTGTGCCGTTCCAATGGGTTGCATTTTTCATTTTCTTGTACATCCTGCTCATCGGGCCGGTGGACTACTGGCTCGTCAAGAAAGTTTTCAAGCGGATGGAGCTGACCTGGGTGACGTTTCCCACGATGGTGGTTGGCGTGAGCTTGGCCGCTTACTTCACGGCGTATTGGCTCAAGGGCGATGAGTTGCGGATCAACAAGATCGACGTGGTGGACGTGGATCAAGCCTCGGGCAGCTTGCGCGGGACGACTTGGTTTACGCTGTTCAGTCCGCAGATCAAGAACTACGGCATCAAAGTGGTGCCGGAACTGGCGGTAGGCCCGGAGGCGCCGAACCAGCCGGGCGGTCCGCCTGTGGTCTTGTCGTGGTTGGGGCTGGCCGAAGACGCGATCGGCGGGATGGGCCGGCGTGGCGGTGTGGGGCTCTTTCGTCGCGGCTATTATTTCGGGCCGGACGCCCAAACGCTGGAGGACGTTCCTGTTCAGGTCTGGTCGATGAAGGGCTTCACCGGCCGCTGGCACGGACAGGCGGCTGCCTCCGTCGATTCCAAGCTGCAATCAGTAGACGGACACCGACTGAAGGGTTCAATCACGAACCGATTCAAGGCGCCGCTGGAAGATTGCGTGCTTGTCTATGGCCGGAAAGTTTATCCGATCGGCAGTCTCCCGGTAGACGGCTCGATCGTGGTCGAAACCCGTACGACGGAAGACCTGAACGGCCACCTGACGCGGCGTGCGGCTGCTTTCGCCGGCTCGCGAGGAAATTATGGCCCCGGCCCGACTCAGTCGAACGAATTCAATCCCAATGACCTCATCTTCACGATGCTGTTTCATGACCGGCTGCCGGAAGGGAACCAGTACGCCGCGAACGATTACTTCGACGATCTGGACTTGAGCGAGCTGCTCGACCTCCAGCGTGCGATTCTCGTCGGCCGCCTTGCTCACAAGGGCAGCAAGCTCATACTGGATGACAGCGAAATCGAAGAAAACATCACGCGGGCATGCTTCGTTCGCGTGGTTCTGCAAGTGACGCCCGCAGTCGCCCCGGCAGAGTAGGGCGTTGTGCGATAACTTCCGAAAGAGTGTGATCCATGATTGCGACTCACGACCTAACCAAGATGTACGGCGACCTGTACGCCCTGAACCGGTTGAATCTATCCCTGGAAAAAGGAGACGTGTACGGGTTCATCGGCCCCAACGGTGCCGGCAAGACGACCACGATGCGAATTCTGGCCACTCTGCTGAATCCGTCCTGGGGCGAAGCGTCGGTGTGCGGCTACTCAATCTACACCGGCGCGAAGGACATTCGGCGGCTCATCGGCTACATGCCGGACTTCTTCGGCGTCTACGACGACATGAAGGTGATCGAGTACCTCGAATTCTTCGCCGCGGCATATCGCATCAAGGGGCCGAAACGACGCAAGATTTGCGAAGATGTTTTGGAACTTGTCGATCTCACGTACAAGCGCGACGCGCTGGTTACGAGCCTTTCGCGCGGCATGACTCAGCGGCTGGGGCTCGCTCGCGTGCTGCTCCACGACCCGCAAGTGTTGCTATTGGATGAGCCGGCCAGCGGCCTCGACCCGCGGGCCCGCATCGAAATTCGCGGACTCCTGAAAGAGCTGCGAAATATGGGCAAGACAATTCTCGTCTCCAGCCACATTTTGCCCGAGTTGGCTGACATCTGTAACAAAATCGGCATCATCGAGCGTGGAGAATTGCTCGTGAACGGCGCGGTGAGCGACGTGATGAAACAGGTCCGAACAAAGATCGTGCTTAACGTCGGAGTCGTCGACGGCATCGATGGGGCAGGGGAGATACTTTCGCAGCATCAGGACATCGAAAGCGTCGAACGCCGCGACGGGCACCTGGTGGTGACGCTGAGAGAGGCAGCGACCGAATACAGCTTCATCCCAACGTTGCTCGTCGACAAAGGCTACCGAATCAACTTGTTCAAGGAAGAAGAAATGAACCTTGAGACGGCATTCATGCATTTGACCAAGGGGATTGTGCAGTAGAAGTGCGTGGTCAGTGGTACAGGAAAGGTGACCGCTGCTCCGCATCTAGACACTGGCCACTAACCGCTAACCACTTCCTTCTCTGCCACGAAACTTGCCACCGCTCGATCTTGCAGAATCACTTCACGATAGCTACGCACTCGAAGGCCCGAGAACATGGCCAGCAATTCACCAGGTTGCAATAGATATGCGGGATTCCTCAGATGGTTGCCGGGCTGTGCGAGCTGGCCCGCAGTGAATGTTTCATAGATCAGCATGCCACCCGGTCGCAGTGCCTGCACAATCTGGTTGGAAAGCCAATCTCGGTCGAGGTAGTCGAAAACGGTGATTACGTCAAACGAGTGGATCGGCAGAAAGAATTGTCCGAGGTCCGCGACAATCCATGAAACCTCTACTTGCTGCTGCCGTGCAAATTGCATTGCTTGGCTGATTCCTACCTCTGAAATATCAATCGCCGTAACCTTCCACCCTTCTCGCGCGAGTGCAATAGCCACCCTGCCTGACCCGCACGCCAGGTCCAGTGCCCGCCCGCGCGGAAACAGGGGAATGTGCCTGCCAAGCCATTCCGGCACGGTCAGGTCGGCACCAGCGGCTGACTCGACGTATTTCTTGTTCCATTTTGTTTTGGACGATTCCAACACCCTTCTCCTTCCGCGGCTTGAGGTTGCGTAGAATGCCGAAAAAATCCTCAAAAAATCCTCAGATTCTGTGTCCGGTTTTTCCCTCAATTCGCAATTAGTTATTTTGATTGAGGTCGAGCCCCGAATTCGGGAAACTGTTCATGTGTTTACAATGGGGTAACGATCCCTTGCAGTGGGCTAGTAAAGTCAAGTGTGGCAAGCAGTGTCAAGGAAGCGGCCTTGTTGGATGCCTGTCAGGGCCAACTGGGGAATGACTTGAACTCTTCCTTGGCTGCTTCCCCTAGGCCAGAATTCTGCGCTGGGAACCGGGTTAAAGCCGCCGCTGGCCATAGCTGTGGAGTGTTGTAAATGTCGGTGCGTTTGATGCCCATGGGTGAAGGACCGGCGATTCCGCTGGACAAGCCCATCGTTTTCATCGGTCGTCATGCGGACTGCGATATCCGCATCGACTCAAAAAAGATTTCGCGCCGACATTGCGCCATCGTTCAACTCCATGACAGGTTAGTCATTCGAGACCTGGGCAGCACCAACGGCATCTACTGGAACGGCCAGCGTGTCGAGGAAGCCGTGCTGGCCCCGAAAGACGAAATCCAAATCGCAAATCTTCACTATCAAGTCCAACCCAATGACGCTCAGCCTTGCGAACTCCCAGCCGCCGCCGCAGTCAACGCTGCCGTGGGGGACATTGAGGAAAAGGAAGTAAGCCCCGGCCCCGTCAATGCAGACGCAAGAAAGCCGACCCAAGAGATTCCGAACGAATAGCGCGGCTTCGACAATGAATACGCAATGGTGGGTTTGACATACCAATTCGACACACACACACACACTGCAATGAAAGGACCGCGAAACACCAAAATCCGGTCGGGCAGGGGACCCATGATCTTGCTGACCGGCGGGCGGGACAGCCGGCGCCACCTCATTGAAGTAAGAGGTCGCGCGGTGTGGTTGACCTTCGGCGAATTCACAAACTCCTGCGCGCTGGTCGTGGCTCTCCTGACAAAACCCGACGCAGCGTGCCGGCTGGGAGGCATGGATATTCGTCGCCTTCGTCTCGCGTTTGACCGGGCTATGGAACAAGAAGGATTTGGCAAGGAACTTATCCATGCCGCATCGGATGGCGAATACTACCTCGCCGTAGAACCCAATCAAATCGCCGTGGACTCCAGCTTTCGTGCCCTCGCGCCACGTTACGTGGACGAAAACGCCCAAAAAACCATCCTCGCCCATTTGGACCGGCATCCTCCGACGACTGACCACTGACTACCAACCACTAACCACCAACCACTAACCACGCTGTGATCGGTTTGTTATCGCGCGGTGATTGACTGCGCTGGAGCCCGATCCGTATCGTGGGCACTGCAAGAAAGATTCTGCGATCTCTGTTGGCGTCCGGGATTGGGCCGGCGATGGTGCTAGACAGGTCTCAACAACGTGTGCACAGCACCCGGCATACGCGCCGCGATTGGGCGCTCGTTGTCGGATTGCTGTTCAGCACGACTATCACGGGCTGCGGTCGACGGTTTGGCTGGGCCGACGAAACCCACGACGCAAGTGGCACGGCTCCCGCGAAGTCCGAATTCCCCCTGAGTCTCTCCGCAACCGATATTGATTTCGGCATCGTCCCGCAGGGTGGACAGAAATCGTACTTTTTGGAAGTTCGGAACGATTCGGACACAGTTGTCGAGCTGGCCACGATCGAGACGAGTTGTGATTGCCTTGGATTGAGCGTCACGAGGCGCTCGATCGAGATCGGCGAAGCGGTACTCGCTTGTGTGGTGTTGGACCTGGCTTCAGAGCCGGACTTCATTGGTCCTCTCGCGATCGAGTTGCGGGGCGTAGCGAAGGATGGCACGTCCGCGTTTCTGGCCATAACCAAGGCTGATGTGCGTCCGGCTTCGGATGTGTCGCAGATGCTTGTTGTGAAGTCCCCGCCATTGAGTGCTGTGCCGAGTCCCGTTCCCATGGTTTCGCCAACCGCGAATGGGCCGGTTGGATTGGGCAAGCCGGCGGAACGCCTAGCCAGACCGGCGTCTTCGCCCGATGGTTGAAGTCGCCAGAGTCCCGTGACGGATGCCCGGTCAAGGAGTGAGTTTTTTCAATACCGAAATCCGGAGGGCGCAAGAATGAACAGCCCAATTGAGTCCATTGTCACGACACCGAAAAGAACTTGGTTTTATTTCGCTTTCAATAGTGCAAATTTTGCGAGGACAACTCTTAGCAAGAGTCTTTGCGCCCTGCTCTTGCTCATGGTTCCAACGTACTCAAGCGCGCGAAATGACGACCAACTCGATGCCCTTTCGGCGCTCTGGGAGCGACAACAGTCTGAAATCACAACCGCCTACCTGAAATACCGAAGGTTTTTTCGTGGCGATGTGAAGCAATTGTCGATCGAGGAAGTAGAGGAGTTCATTCAAAATGCCAATATTGGCAGTGATCTAGAAAACATGGCGGTGCTAATTGATAACGTGATGTCTGCACCGCTGCAGACACGTCCCCCCTGGTCGATAAAGGAATCCTTCTTCCAGGGAGCAAGAATACGGGAGCAATACGCCGATGGGGCGAATCTGACTCGAGTCTTCGATGGTGAAGCCGAGCTGAACCACGACGTGAAGAACAATAACATTCAGGTGTACCAGCCAGGGGGCTCGCGATTGCACATTTCCAGCTTGCACGAGTTTCGGTTCGTTCCTCAACCCGATCGCTCCCTCTATGAAACCGACGGCGATGTCGGTCCGTCGATTGAGCTCCGATGGGGCCCGAGCGGAATTATTGCGGACAGGGAAACTGGCATCATTCGTCAAGCGATCCTACGCACGGAACGGGGTGAAACCTACAAGCGAATGACTCAGGACTGCCTAGTGACCTATCCAGGAGGTATTGTCTTCCCGTCTTTGGTCATCAAGGAAACATACAATCGCGGCCGACTCGATGTTCTCGAACTCACTTGGATCGAGGAGGCGCGGTTCAACGAGGACCATCCGGATGGCACGTTTCGTTTGGGTGCTCCTGCTGGTTCGAATGTGTTGGATGAGAGACAGCCGGACCGGATTGGCAGCTTCAAGGTGTCCACTCCGCTCGCCGACGTGAAGCACGAGGTCGACGCGCGCATTGCGCCGCCTCCCGGATTTCTCGCCAGAAACCTCAGAGCTATCGCGCTGATCGTTCTTGTGGCGATCGGCTGCGCATTCGCATGGATGGTCGTGCTGCTTCGTAGTCGATCCGCCCGAACGTAGAGTGAGTTTCCATGTTGTAACCCTTTTCCGGAGGTTGAAGCCATGTTAAAACGACGACTTGTTAGAGTGCCGCTGGCGATGGCAGGGTCATTTATTGGGACATGCGCGCTCCTGCTGATCGGAGCCGCCGCACCGGACACAATCTTTGAGCCAGTTCCAGGAAGTGACCAGTGCTGTGTTCCGGCGCACGCAGAAGCACCGACTCCACCGCCTGGTGGAAACGCTAGTTGCACGAGACCACCCACAAAACCTGGTGTCCCAACTCAGCCTTGCAGCAATACTGGGGGCGTTTGCCAAGGTGATTCTTACCAGTCCTTCATCGAGGGATACTGTGCGACAAAGAAGGGAAAGAACTGCACGCCGCCACCAGATTCCGGAGCAAGCACGCCGATAGAGTCAAGCAAGGGAACCTGGTACTGCCCGGACCTCACCGCTCCTCATCCGGCTGGGGGGATTTACATCTGTGAATGCCAATTATGGCTCTACGATCCTCCGCAGACCGTCATGCAGGTCGTGGCCGACTGCACAGGCGACGGATGCTAAAGATTCGGAGGATATCCGGTCCGACCTTCGTCAGAAACTGGTCTGTCTTCTGCCGGGCGAAGATCGATTCGGAAAGCTGTACAATTCAGCTTGCGAAGGCTGCGACGACAGCAAGCGCGCAACGGTTCGGCACTATGATTCTGGTTCGACCGAAGTTGTTTGTGGGATTCGCAACGGCGATTGCTTTGTGTGCATTGGCATTTGCCGCATGCTTGAGCTTATCTCGCCGGGACTCAGCGACTGTCCGTGTCAAGTGCTGCGGTGGAGAAGTTTTTGTTCGGCCGCTGTGTGTTGACGGTCGTGGCCTGTTCGGACGAGACCTCATACTGCCAACCGAATTGCTAAGTGACTTTCAAGCTCCAAACAAGATTCTCGGTGCCGAATACGAGATAGAGAATGCGTCTTCGGAGACAATAAGGCTGCGGTACGCCAGCACCACATGTGGTTGCTCAGCAGTGAAATGGAACGGTGCGGCAGTTTCAACCCGCGACCGAATCGAAATGTCACCGGGGTCGAAAGGAATAGTTAGGCTGGAAATTTCAACTCCGCGCCAGATCGCTTGTCGGTTGATCCGGGTGGGACTTGAACTATCAGCTCAGCACGGTGTGCAGCCAATCTCCCTTTCCTGTCAAACCCGTGTATCGCCCGACATAGCGGCCTCGCCGAACGCGATGACGTTCCTGATAAAGAGCCCCGCAGATGTAAGCCAACAGGCAACGATTATGGTAACCAGAAAGTTCCGGTGCAGCACCAGTAGCTCCAATGCGCTGGTAGCCCGTGTGGAGGGAGTTCCCTCGTGCCTGAAGGTAGTAACTGTGTCCAGGACTCGACCAGCGACCGAGTTGGAACCAGGAATCAAGACCGAATCATGGGAGTTTCGATTCCGATTGAACTCAGGGGACGCCTTATCGGACGCACTTGGAACTAGGACTGTATCTCTTGTCTTCGAGGGCGCAGCCGAAGGTACTGATCGTATCGATGTGCCCTTGATCATCAAGCGCGGTTACGGCGTCCTTAGTCCGCTTGCTATTCACTTCGGTGTCACACGCTTTGGAAAAGTCTCACAACGGCGAATTCTGCTGGAATCCGCAGACGGTGACCAATTCGCAGTCGAGCGGGTTTCGGCGAACCTGCCAAACGTCGAGGCCAAGACCGATTTGAACGAACTTGCGACTCGACATTGGCTCGATGCGAGCTTCGCCGCCGAAACTGCAGGCGAACACCGGGGGAAGATTGCCGTCCAAACGACCCATCCCCAAACGCCACTAGTGACTATCGATATCTCGGCGAAAGTGGTGGAGCAATGACCACGCATCGGCATGCGGCGACGGAGGACAGGGGCCACACGATACCACTGCGAACCAGTCAGCGTGCCGTTCGCGTGAAGGCAACGCGTTGTGTCTCATCGAAGCATCGCCACGCGCTGACGTTGATCGAACTGATTGTCGTCATCGCGATCGTGGGCATCCTTGTGGCCATCCTCCTACCGGCAGTGCAGTACGCGCGCGAAGCCGCGCGTCGCGCACAATGTGCCAACCACCTCAAGCAGCTTGGCCTAGCAGTTCACTCATATCACGACGCGGTCGGAAGTCTACCGATGGGACGATTTCCCATCCACGACCCGCGCTTTGCCGGGCCTAATCCGCCTTGTACTGCGCGTTGGGTCGACAAGAGTGTTTTTGTTTCGATCCTGCATCAAATGGAGCAAGCAGCGATTTACAATGCAGTGAATCACAGCCTCTCCATTTTCGCGATTGAAAACACTACCGTTCATCGAATGAACGTCGGCACTCTCGTGTGCCCTTCTGATACCGGGCCAAACTTGGTAGCTCTCAATCCGGGCGCGCTATTTCCAATGGCGCCCGATCCAGCGTCAGGCAATTGGATCATGGCTAGAACGAGCTACTCGGCGAATTTCGGAACATTTCTCATACGCGCTCTTCCGGCCACCTCTCCTCAATGCACGATTCCCGAGCAGCTTATCACACAAAGCGACGGTTGCTTCAATGACGTGCATCCGATCAGACTAGGTTCGATCACTGACGGCCTTAGTACGACGATCATGGCGAGCGAGACGGCTTTGGGCACATTCAATGAATTGAATCAAGCCTCGCTAGGTCGGTCTGCCGATTTCGGCTGGTACGTCTCCGGCAACCTTACGGACACGCTGTTCACGACGTTTTACCCACCGAATATGTACAAGCGTGCGGCCGCCGGAGCCACATGGGCGCGAACGTGTTCAGCTTCCTCCTTCCACGCAGGCGGGGTAAACGTTTTGATGTGCGACGGATCGGTGCGGTTTGTTGCGGAGAACATTGACTCGTGGGCCTTCGATTATGAGAGAACAGAACCCGCTGGAATCGTGAAGAATCCCGGCGGCTGGTGGGAGAATGCCCCGGAACGACGAGTCTGGCAGGCATTGAGTACGCGATCCGGCGGCGAGCTGGTCGAGTTTTAATAGACCACTTCATAAGCGAATAAGCGAATCAAATGCAGCTTCGCGCTTGACCACCTCAGCCCTCCGCGATACAGTCACTTTTACTAAAAATGGCAATCGAGAGTGCGGATTGAAGGAGTAAGAAAGATCGTGACCAGTCGCCGGCTAGCCCTGGACCTGTTGCTTCCGGCTCTCTTGAGCCGGACTCCCTAGGGTCCCGCGCGAGGCCACACGTAGGCCGAGTAATTCAGAAGCCCTGGGGTCGTGGACCTCGGGGCTTTTTTGTTTGATTGACGTAGGTCAGGCTTTCAGCCTGACTGAACACCGCACCAAATGAAATGCGTATGCTCGTATAAACCGGTGGTTTTAGACCTCCGGTTGTGTGGCATACGCCTGGCCGGAGGTCTGAAACCACTGGTTCGTGCGGCGGCTCTGAGTGTTTGTTTGGGAATCAGTCAGGCTGAAAGCCTGACCTACAAAAAATCGGAGGTTAGCCATGTCGGACAATCAAATCGTGATTTTTGACACGACACTTCGCGACGGCGAACAGTCGCCCGGTGCCAGCATGAACATCGGCGAGAAGCTGGAGATCGCGCGGGCACTGGCCGAGCTGGGGGTGGACGTGATCGAGGCTGGTTTTCCGATCGCCTCGCCGGGCGACTTTGAAGCCGTGCGGGCGGTGTCGGAAGAGTGCCGCGGCGCCACGGTCTGCGGACTGGCCCGCTGCAACGACCTGGACATCGATCGCGCGTGGGAGGCTCTTCAAAAGGCTGAGCATCCGCGGATCCACGTCTTTCTGGCGACCAGTGCGATCCACCGCGAGTTCAAGCTGCGCATGAACAAGGATGAGATCATTCGCCGCGCGGTCGATAGCGTGCGGCGGGCCAGGGGGTATTGCGAGGACGTTGAGTTCTCGCCCGAGGATGCGGCCCGCACGGAACTCGATTTCCTCACCGCCGTGGTGCAGGCCGCGATCGAGGCAGGGGCCACCACGGTCAACATTCCCGATACGGTCGGCTACGCCACGCCGCAGCACTATGCCGCCGTGATCCGGCACCTGCGAGATAACGTGCGCGGCATCGACAAGGCAGTGATCAGCGTTCACTGTCACAACGATCTCGGGCTGGCGGTTGCCAACAGCCTCGCGGCGGTCATGGAAGGTGCGCGCCAGATCGAATGCACGATCAACGGCATCGGCGAGCGCGCGGGCAACGCGGCGATGGAAGAAATCGTCATGGCCCTCAAGACCCGCCTTGACTTTTACGGCTGCGAGTCGCGGGTCAACACACAGCGGTTGTATCCGGTCAGCCGGCTGGTTGCGAACATTACAGGAATTCAAGTTCAGCGCAACAAAGCCATCGTGGGCCGCAATGCTTTCGCCCACGAAGCAGGCATTCACCAGGACGGCATGCTTAAGGACCGAAGCACTTACGAAATCATGCGGCCGGAAGACGTGGGCGTCCCGCGCACGGAACTCGTGCTCGGCAAGCACAGCGGCCGGCACGCCCTGCGCCAGCGGCTGACTGAACTCGGCTATCATCCGACCGACGACCAACTCGGGGCCGTTTTCGAGGACTTCAAAGTGCTGGCCGACAAGAAAAAAGACATCTACGACGCCGACATCGAGGCACTGCTGGAACGGCACATTCACGATGAGATCGACGTCTGGCAACTCATCTCGTTGCACACGTCGGCTGGGACGGGCGTCATTCCGACTGCGACACTGCGCATGAGCAAAACAGGCAACGGCGAGTTTCAGGATGCCGCGACCGGCGACGGGCCGATCGACGCCGTGTTCCGAACGATGGAACGAATCACCGGAATCGAGGCCACGCTCGGCGATTTTCAGGTACGCAGCATCTCCAGCGGCAAGGACGCTCAGGGTGAAGTGACCGTCGAGGTCCGACAAGGCGATCAGGTATTCCGCGGTCGCGGCATTTCCACCGACATTATCGAGGCTTCGGCTCAAGCGTACCTCTCCGTCTTGAATAAGATCGCTTCGCGATCCTCGAAAGTGTCCCAGTCGCCGGCGGCTCTTGCGGCTTCTGGATAGCTTGAGGTGATACTCGGAACATACCGTCCGATCCAATCAGACATGAAAGCTGTGGTTCAGCGAATTAGCCGGGCGTCCGTGAATGTCGACGGCCAAGAGGTCGGTCGAATCGGCCCCGGCTTCATGGTCTTGCTCGGTGTCGCCAACGGCGACACGGGAGAAGATGCCGAGTACCTGGCCCAGAAGATTGTCGAACTGCGCGTTTTTGAAGACACGGCGGGCAAGATGAACCTGTCACTTTCAGAGGTCGACGGTGCCGTGTTTGCGATCAGCCAGTTCACATTGCTGGCGGATTGCCGCAAGGGGAGGCGCCCCAGTTTCACGGATGCCGCCGCGCCTGAACTCGCGCAGCCGTTGTTCGATCATTTCGTAGCGGCGGTCCGGGCCCGCGGTGTTTCGATTCAGACCGGCAGATTTGGCGCTCACATGGCGGTCGAACTCGTGAATGACGGGCCCGTTACTTTGGTGCTCGACAGCAAACGGCAGAATTGACCCGATTCCGCAGAAACACCTTTGTTTCCTGGGGTTTTTTGCCAACTGGGCCAACTTAACATAACGGATATTATCGGACCTTGGATATTCGGCACGGCCGGCAAAACACTAGGCATCACGCTGGCCTCGCTCGCGACGATTACTGCGTCCCGGCTTCCGCGAATTGACCCATGCGACGGAACCGCTGATAGCGACGTTCCAGCAATTGTTCCGGGTGCAGACCTTGCAGAGACCGGAGCTGACGCAACAGATGCGTCTTCAGTGTGTTTCCAATTTCTCGATGGTCGCGATGGGCACCGCCCGGCGGTTCGGGGATGATCTCGTCGATCACACCCAAACGGAACAGATCGCGTGACGTGAGCTTGATGGCTTCCGCGGCGAGTTTCGCATTCTCAGGCGTACCGGTTTTCCAGAGAATTCCGGCGCAACCTTCCGGACTGATCACCGAATACCAGGCGTGCTCCAGCATGCTGACACGGTCTCCCACGGCGATCCCCAACGCGCCGCCCGAACCACCTTCGCCAATCACCACGCAGACGATCGGAGTTCTCAGCCTCGCCATCTCGCGCAGGTTTACGGCGATTGCCTCCGCCTCGCCTCGTTCCTCGGCCCCGATGCCCGGGTATGCGCCCGGCGTGTCAATGAAGGTGATGACTGGCAACCGGAATTTCTCAGCGAGTTTCATTTTGGCCAGTGCCTTGCGATAGCCTTCTGGGTGGGCACAGCCGAAGAAGCACTCTTTTTTCTCGCTGAGCGTTTTTCCCTTCTGTTGACCTATGAACATGATTTTGTAGTCGGCGAATTTGGCCAGGCCAGTCACCATGGCCCGATCGTCACCGAAGTGTCGATCGCCATGCAGCTCGATCAGATCGTCGAACAACAGGTCGATGTAGTCGCTGGTCTGAGGCCGGTCGGGGTGTCGCGCGATCTGGACAACTTCCCACGGTTTGAGATTGGAATAAACCTCGCGCTTGAGCAGGAGCAACCGTCGGCGCACATCGCGCAGCACTTCCTTCGGTGTATTGGGGTTCGATTCGGCGGCGCGCAGCTCGGCCTCAAGCTCCTGAATCGGGCGGTCGAAAGGCAGTCGTTGATCGTAGGAACCCATAGACGTATCGGGCAGGGGCCTTCACACCGACCTACCCAGTTTTGGCTCTCCGGAAAAAATTCGGGCGCCGCGCAGCTTGGCCAGGAATTCGTGCATGTTCTCGAATCGCTCTTTTCGGTTCTTGGCCAGCGTCCGCATGATCAGGTCATTCATTTCCTCGGTCAAGGCGGGATTGCCGGTGATGGCCAGTCGAGGCTTCTCATAGAGATGCTTTTCCAACAGTGCCGTGGGACTGTCGGCGCGGTACGGCGGTCGTCCGCAAAAGACCTCATAGAGCATGCAGCCAAAGCTGTACAGGTCCGCACGCTCGTCTAACTTCTCTCCACGAATCTGTTCGGGAGACATGTAGCTTCGTGTCCCCTTGACTACCCCCTTCTGCGCGAAAAGCCGACTCCAACTTGAACCGATCCGTTCTGCCAGAGCAAAGTCGATGAGACGGATCTCGCCCACGCCGTTCACCATGATGTTGTCCGGCTTGATGTCTTTGTGCAGCCACTTTTTGTCGTGCATGTACGCCAGCGCCTCGGCCGATTGCTCAATGATCGTCGTGATGTGCGGCAGGATGACTTCTGGCTTGCGCATCAGCCGCTGCTTCAGATTGTTGCCGGGAAAGAACTCCATGACGAAGTGCGGATTTTCCTTCTCCGGATAATATTCGAAGATCCTAATGATCTTCGGGTGTTGCAGAATTTTCCCGACCTTCGCCTCGGTATCCAGGTACTTGCGGTGTTCTGGATCGGTGGCACGCTCGGGATGGAGTAGTTTCAGCGCATAGCGGCGACCTGACCCCTCCTGAATGGCCTCCCAGACTTGGCTGGTCTGGCCCGACATCATGAGATTGGTCAGCCGATAGCCGTTGAGTACATAGGCGTCAGTCGACACCGCTCTGCCTCGTTCTTCGATCGTTCTGGATTGAACCCAAACACCAAGCTGCACTCATGCGAACGGTGTACGAACGCCTGACGCACAGCACCGTAGCGAAAGTGTATCAAGAAGACCGGGCGTTCGGGAACTGACTTTTAGAACGCCTAACAAAATGGGGACTGGCTCCGAGTCCGCGACGTGCCTGTCACCATTTTGTTAGAGCCTTTAGAGCCAGCGTTGATAAGCGGCGACCGCCAGCCGATCGCATTCCTCGTTTTCCGCGTGGCCGGCGTGGCCAAACACGTGCGTACACTTAACTCGTTGCCGCGAGCACAGTGCGTCGAGTTGCTGCCAGAGTTCGAGGTTCTTCACTTCTTGCTGGCTGTTCGGTCCCTTGCCGCGTCGCCAGCCGCGGGCCTTCCAGCGCGGCATCCACTCGCTCAGCCCTTTGGCAACGTATTGGCTGTCGGTGACAATCTCAACGTGACAAGGACGCTTGAGCGACTCCAGGCCGCGAATCACCGCCATCAGTTCCATGCGATTGTTGGTTGTCAATGGTTCTCCACCGGCCTCTTGCTTTCGTTTCCCGGTCGGAATGTGTTCCAAGATGTAGGCCCACCCACCGGGCCCGGGGTTGCCGCTGCACGCGCCGTCCGTAAAAAGTCTGACTTCAATGGGGTCCATGGGGCGAGAGCGTACCGACCGAGCGAGCGGCGGTCAAAGTCAGTCGAAGAATTGGTGATTGGTGAATGGTGAGTGGTGAGTTTCTGATGCTGCAGGACCACTCTCAATCCATTCTGCGATTCGGCTACAATATGGCTCGGCTGATACAGACTTCCTGGAATGCACCAGCGCATGGCAAGCCCGACCCGTTCACACCACTCACCACTCACCACTCACCACTCACTCCTCTTCGCGGGCACCGTGATTTTGCCCGACGCACTCTTGGCGAACGGGGCAGTGCTGGCTGTGGATGGGCGGATAGTCCAAGTGGGGCTGCGATCTGGAGTGCATCGGCCAGTGGATGCGACTGTGATCGAAGCGAATGGCGGATTCATCTCGCCTGGTTTCGTGGACCTGCACGTTCACGGCGGCGGCGGTGCCGATTTCATGGATGGCACTCGCGAGGCGTTCGACACCGTGATCCGTGCTCACGCACGGCACGGAACCACGAGCATCGTGCCGACAACTACTGTAGCACGGCACGACCAGATTCTTCGGGTGCTCCAACTGACTCGCAAGGCAAGACAATCGCCACGGCAAGGCGGGCGAGTTCTGGGGGCACATTTTTACGGACCGTACTTCGGCCCTGAGGCGCGAGGTTGCCATCCGGCCAAGTCGCTCAGGGCCCCCTGCCCCGACGAGTTCGAGCAGTATCTGGCCTTTGCCGATTCCATCCTCACGGCGACCGTCGCACCTGAATTGCTCGGCGCCGAAGACTTCGTTCGCGCATGCGTCGCTCGCGGCATCCGCACAAACGTCGGCCACTCCCACGCCACGTTCAACCAAATGGAAGCCGCCGTCGGCTGGGGGGTCCGCCACGTCGATCACCTTTTCTGTGCAATGTCCGACCGGGCCAGGCTGCGGCAAACTCAGGTTTATCCCATGCGCGGGGGCGTGCTCGAAGCGACTCTGTATTTCGACGAACTGACAACCGAAGTGATTGCCGACGGCAAACATCTCGCTCGCGAACTCCTCCTCCTCGCGTTCAAAATCAAAGGTCCAGACCGGCTGGCACTTGTCACCGATTGCAACCGCGCACTGGACATGCCCGAAGGTCGGTACATCTTCGGCCCACTCGACGGCGGCGAACCATTCTTGCACCGCAACGGCGTCGGCATCATGCCTGATGGTTCCGCCCTGGCTTCTGGGGCCACCGGCATGGATCACGCCGTCCGAACATTTCATGAACTTACCGGACTCCCCCTGCCCCACGTCGTTCGCATGGCCACCCTGACACCCGCGAGGATTGTCGGCTGGGATGATCGGATTGGCAGTCTCGAAGTCGGAAAACTCGCAGATATCGTGGTGTTCGATTCATCGTTTCACGTAAGGCAGGTCTTCATCGGCGGCACCAAATTTCGATAACGAAGGTGAGACACATTGGCCAAAAAACCGCACAAGCCCAGAGGTGCGCATTCAAAACATGTTGCACAGCGGCCCCGTCACTCTGAACGAGACCATATTCCCCAGCGACCGACGCAGGCAAATCGAAAGCCGTCTGGCGAAGGTACCCGAAGAGCGAAAGGCCATTGGAAACCGGTCCCTCGCATTGGTGATCTTCTCACGCTAGAGATTGCTGACATGACGCTCGAAGGCGAGGCCGTTGCGCGCCACGGCCAATATGTGCTTTTCGTGTCGGGTGCGATTCCCGGTGAGCAAGTTGAGGTGGAAGTGGTGTCGACCGGTTCCCGCTACGGCCGAGCCCGAGTCACGCGCGTCGTTCATCGATCGCCGGCGAGGGTCCAGCCTCGATGCCGGCACTTCGGCGAGTGCGGCGGCTGCTCGTGGCAGCACATCGCCTATCCCGAACAGCTTCGCTCGAAGGAACGGTTGCTCCGGTCGGCCCTCGAACACCGACTACCCGGCGTACACCTGCCGATCCTGCCGATGATCGGCATGAGCGATCCGTGGGGGACGCGAAATAAGGCACACTTTCTCATCGGCCAACATGAGGGACGGTTGGCGCTAGGCCACTATCGCCCGCACACGCGCGACTTTCTGCCGCTGGTCGAGTGCCCGGTACACACCGCGGCCGGCAACCGTTCGGCCCGTGCGATGCTTCAGTTGCTCCAGAAGCATGAGATTCCGGCGTTTGTCGAAGGCGGACGCGGGGGTGTGGCCAGACACGTCGTGGCGCGGGTCAGCGGCAAATCGGGCGAGGCGCAGGCAACGCTCGTCGCGAACCGATCCAAGCTGCCGGTGCTTCACGCAATTGGTGAGGAACTCGTCGCCGCCGAGCCTGCCGTGACTGGCGTGTTTTTGAACATGAATTCTGAACCCGGAACCATAATCTTCGGACCTCACACCCAGAAGCTGGCGGGGCAAAGCCGCTTGATGGAAGCAGTCGGCGGCGTGCAATTCCTCATCTCACCAACCTCGTTTTTTCAGACCAGCGCGGAGGGGGCCGCTCGGCTCGTCGAAACCGTGTTGCGCGATGTTCCTCCGATGACCGGCGGGCCGATTCTGGATTTGTACGCCGGAGTCGGGCTGTTCGCCGCACCGCTGGCCCGACGCGGGCATCGCGTCGTCGCCGTGGAGGAAAACCCCACCGCCGTCGAAGACGGCATCGAGACTCTAAAGCACAACCGCATCGCCGGCTGTCGCTACGTTTCTGGCAAAGTCGAAACAACCTTGAAGAGACTCGCACGCCACGAGCAGTTCGAGATTGCCATTCTCGACCCGCCGCGCGAAGGGTGTCCCGAGTGGGCTCTGCGCCTGCTAGCCAGACAGATGCGACCGCAGCGAATCATCGACGTATCGTGCGACCCCACCGCGCTGGCCGCTGACCTCGCGCTGCTCACCCATTCCGGATATCGCGTCACAGAAATACAACCGATCGACATGTTCCCGCACACGTCCCATATCGAATCGGTCGCACTGCTGGTCCGCACCCGCCAGTGATGCCTTACATTCAGTCGGCCGGCATCTTCTATAACACAGTCGCCTTGCGGAGTGCGGTTCGTTACCATGCTGCACGGCAAAAACCACCTGCAAAAGGAAACTGCACCATGAGACGACTGATCCCCACGGGCCTACTGCTAGCCCTTTCAACTACGCTTCTAGCCCAGCAGCAGTCGCAGCAACAATTTGTCTCTCCGACGCTCGCTGCAAGCCCTGAAGATCTCGATCGAATCAACACCAAGCTCGCCGAACTGAACGCGTCGCTGCAACGGCTTCGTGCCGGCGACGCGCGACGCGATTTGGTTGCCGACGTGGAAATCTATGCCAAGGCGGCGGAGTGGATCGTGCGGCATGGCGAATTCTACACGGACAAGTACGCCGGCTGGACGGTCGAGGACCTGGAGCGCGGTTTGGAACGCGCCAAGGAACTCGCGATGGGGCAGTCGGGCTGGACGTCAGTTTCGGGACGGCTGAGCCGCGGCTTTGTGTCGCGCGTCGATCGGTCGGTGCAGCCGTATGGCCTGGTGATCCCCGCCAGCTACGGCCAAGACCCGGACCGAAAGTGGCGACTCGACGTGGAGCTGCACGGGCGGGGCAGCACGCTAAACGAGGTGAGTTTTTTGCGTGCCCATGACTCCAGCCAGGCGATTCCGGCGGATCAAGACTTCATGCAACTCGATATCTTCGGCCGAACCAACAACGCCTACCGCTGGGCCGGTGAGACCGACGTGTTCGAGGCGATCGAGTCGGTGCGAAAACGCTATCGCATCGATGATCGGCGTATCGTCCTGCGGGGATTCTCGATGGGCGGTGCCGGGTCGTGGCACCTCGGTCTTCATTATCCGGACAAATGGTGCTCGGTTGGTCCGGGGGCCGGGTTTACCGACACGAAAAAGTACCAGAAGCTCACGGCCCCCTTGCCCGCGTGGCAAGAGGCGGCACTGCACATTTACGACGCCGAAGATTATGTCCTGAACGCCTTCAACGTGTCGATCGTGGCCTACGGTGGCGAAGACGATCCGCAACTCGCCGCTTCGCGAGAAATCAAGGAGACGCTGGCCAAGCTTGGCATCAGCTTCACGCCGGACGGTCTCAATGCCACGACAAGCGACATTCCGTTCCTCTATCTCGTGGGGCCGAAAACCGGACACCAGTTTCACCCCGACAGCCGCAATCGCGCGATGGCGTTTCACTCGGAACATGCCGCGTCGGGCACACCCTACTTTCGCGATCGCGTGCGATTTGTCACGTACTCGCTCAAATATCCAGGGGCGTTCGGCTACACGATCCTTCGCATGAGACGGCACTACGAAGCGGCGACGATCGAAGCCACGCGCGGTGCCGACGGCGTGGTGGAGATCAAGACAAGCAACGTGGCCATGCTGGAGGTATCGCGTGGAGTCGCCGGTGAAGGCCGGCATTTTCGATGACCAATGGAAACTGCCGAAGGAGTAATGTTGCATGCACGCGAAGCGAAGAAGCGAAGCCGTCCACTCCCCTGCCCCGTCGGCCGATGATCGGCGGTCGCTCGATTTGATCCTCGATATGCTGCCGATTCCCGGACTCTCGGGGCACGAAGGTGAGATTGCCGAGCACATCACCAAGAAGCTGCGTGGCGCCGGCGTGCCGGCCAGTGCGATTACTCATGACGACGCCCACAAGCGAAGTCCGCTCGGCGGCGACGTGGGCAACCTGATTTGCAAATTTCCCGGCACACTCCGCGGGCCGCGCCGGTTGCTCATGGCACATCTCGACACTGTGCCGCTTTGCGTGGGCACTCGACCGGTCGTCCAGGACGGCTTCGTGCGGAGCGGGAATCCGGCAACGGGACTGGGGGCCGACAATCGCTCCGGGTGTACTGCGATCCTGAACGCAGCTCTGGAAATCATGCGGCGACGGCTGCCGCACCCGCCGCTCACGTTTCTGTGGTGCATCCAAGAAGAGGTCGGCCTGTACGGTGCTCGGTTCGCAAAGCTGAGTTCGCTGGGCAATCCCAAACTCTGTTTCAACTGGGACGGAAACGAGCCGCACAAGATCACCGTCGGTGCCACGGGGGCCTATCGCATTCGCATTGAAGTGGAAGGCGTCGCAAGCCACGCGGGCGTCGCTCCGGAGAAGGGAACCAGTGCGATCGCGATCGCGGCACTGGCGATCACAAACCTTGCCCGCAATGGCTGGCACGGGCTGGTCGAAAAGGGGAAAAACCGCGGCACGAGCAACATTGGCGTCATTTCGGGCGGAGACGCCACCAACGTCGTGACGCCGCTCGTTTCGCTCAAGGCCGAAGCCCGCAGCCACGACCCGAAGTTCCGCAAGGCGATCCTCGACGCCTTTCGCGACGAGTTTACACGGGCCGCCAAGCAGGTTCAGAATTGCCAGGGCGTCTCGGGCAAGATCAAGACGTTCGACGCCGATCTGAGCTACGAGTCCTTTCAACTCGCCGACAACTCGCCGCCGGTCGTCGAAGCCCAGCGGGCGATCCGATCGCTCGGCCTAGAGCCTGAACTTAAAGTCTCCAACGGCGGCCTCGACGCCAACTGGCTATCCGCCCGCGGTCTGCCAACCGTCACCCTCGGTGCCGGCCAGCGGGACGTACACACGGTACACGAACGACTGGACATCCAAGCCTTCGTCGCCGGATGCCAGGTTGCCCTCGCGCTGGCAACGGGGTCGGGCTAAAGAATGACCAATCGATCGGTAACGTCTTCTCGCGGATCATCAGGCATTCGCGCAAGAGTCCCGGCGCGCCGTGATCGGTGGGCTCCTGTTGGAACTCTTTCAGGTACTCTTGATCGCCCGACTCGTCCGTGATCGCGCTGTTCGAGTTCGACCTTTCCTTCCATTGGCGGTGGGCTTCTTCACGGTTCGCTGCTTCGCCTCGCGAGCGCGGGCACGGTCCATCTCTTGAAGGTGTTCGATCCATCCATCCAGTCCGCCGTACCGTCTCACCAGTTCTTCACGGACGCGTCTGACTTCATCGACAATCACATCACGGCTCATGATTCTCGCCTTCATAGCGTTTGCCCCAGACTTGCCTGTGGGATTGACTCCGGTGACACGAGCAACGGGGCACGGAGCGATAGTTTGCGACAAACTGTTTCAAGTTGCGCCTGAGCAACGGGGTTGACCAGGTGCGCGTAGTTCCAGCTTAACAAGTAGTCGATTCGGTGGGCAGCGCAGGCCGCCATCTGCAACGCATCGCCCGGCTTCTCAGCCGGCACGACACGCAACTCGACGAGTCGGCTGGCCAACTGTCGCGTTTCGCCGCTGATTGGCAGGTAGGCCAGCCGTCGAACAAAGCGGATACAATCCGCTTGGCGAGCAAACTTTCCGGCGGCCAACTCGTCCTCGGATGCCGTCGAAGCCCACACGGAAAATTTTTCTCTCTCGTTATTCCACCACTCACGAGTTTTCAACCGCCGGGCTAGCCCCTCCCCGTCCGCCCCGCTGTACCAGTACGCGGAGATGATATTCGTGTCCAGGTAAACGGTCGGCTTGCTCATCGCTCGTCCGGATTCGGCGCCTCGGGGCTCGTCTTCGAATCCTCCAAAATCGCCTGCCACTTCGCCGCCTCCTCCGGCCGGTCCCACGCGGTGTAGAGATCGACCAGGCGGCGGATGGCTTCGGCGAGGCGGGGCTGGGCGGCGGGTGGGATCTTCCGTCCGGACCGTTCAGACTCTTGCCAACTTTCTTCGCTGTGCCCGAGCGGTTGGCGACGCCCGCTTGGTTGCCTTTCGTTGTCGCCCCTGTTTGGCCTTCCGCAGCCGGGCGCGGTCCATGACTTGAAGATGTTTCACCAAGCCGTCCAACCCGCCGTATCGTTTGACGAGCTTATCACGAACCCGCCGGACTTCATCGACAATGGGATCTTCAACCATCTCATTTTCTCCGAATGACTTGGCCCAGCGTCGCTCGGGGAATCGTTTCGGGCGACACAAGCGCCGGAGCACGCATCGCGAGTTTTTCACAGATCGCCTCGAGCCGCTTCTGCACATCGGGGTTCGCCAGATGCGCGTAATTCCAGCTTAACAAGTAGTCGATCTCATTCGTAGTGGACAGCGCAACTTGAAGCGCGTCCGCCGGCTTGTTCGGCGGAACTACTGCCGATTCGATGAACGCGGCGGCCAAGTCACGCGACTCCTGCGTGATCGGCAGGTAGCGCAGGCGTCGCACGAATCGAAGACAGTCAATCTGCCGGCGGAATTCGCCTGCCGCCAATTCGTTCTCGTCCACATTGGAGACCCACAGTGCGAACTGCGGCGACTCACTTTCCCACCAATCGCGCGTCTTGACTCGACGCGCGAGGCCCACCACGTCCGCCCCGTCGTACCAATAGGCCGAAATGATCGTCGTGTCGAGGTAGACGGTCGGCTTCTTCATGGCTCATTTCTTCTCGTCGGCATTCGTTCGCGGCATCAAAGCCTTGAACTCCGACAGATCGCGGAGCGGGGCGAGGTCGGGGTCCTTCTGCATGTGGGCGAAATCCTTCCAGCCGGCCGCGATGGCTTCGCGCAGCGTGGCCAGGGCGTCGGCGATGTGCTGCTGCCGCGCGGCGGACTCGGCGGTGAGTTTGACTTACGGCTTCCCGGGCGGCGACTGCACCTCCGCAGTAGATTTCTCCAGGATCTCCTGCCACTTCGCCGCCTCGTCGGGCTTCTCCCACGCGGTATAGAGATCAACCAGGCGGCGGATGGCTTCGGCGAGGCGGGGCCGGGCGGCGGGTGGGATCTTCGCTGCGCGGTCCTTCATCCCGGAATAGCCTTCGACGAGGAGCGGTTCGGCTTCTTGGGAACTTCTTCTGCCCGGCCAGTACGCCCCAGCAGGCTCTTCGTGTCAAGGAGCGACCAGGCGGTCAGGGATCATGCCACCACGATCGTACTCACCGCGCTCTCCGGCCCGGCGCCTTGCGAGTTCCGGCCGATCACCTTGAAGTCATAGCTGCCGGCGGCGAGACCCGTGGCGTCGTAGGTCTTCGTGATGATGTCGTCGCCGACGACCACAAAGTCGGGGTCGCCCGGCCCTTTTTGCAGCACGTCGAACTCGGTCGCCCGCTCGGCGTCGAACTCCAGGTGCGCGGCCCCGGCGGCGGGCGACGTGGCCACGGAGATCACCACCTGTTCGGGCGGCTGCGATGCCGGTTCGCTCGGAATCGCGTCGATCACCTCGCGCTCCGTCGTGCCGGGCAGGAATTGGGCACGCCCGATGATCAGCGCCGCCGTGACGAAATCCTCCAGCACCTCGGTCGCCTCGTGCAGATTCCCTTGTTCCACCTGAAAATCCTGATCGACGGCCGCGAACCCGGTGTGTTTCGTCCGGGCCGCCACGAGCAGGGCATCGAACGCCGCCTTGTCCATCGTGTCCCACGCCTTGAACGGCGTCGCCGAGCCGGGCGGGTTGGGCAACTTGGCCCACAACGCGGAAATCGCCTCGGCGCGGGCCAGCGTCTCGCGCGGGGTGCGGTCGTGTACTGGCAACGCGTTGATGGCCCGCAGGCTGCCGGGGTCAGTGCGATAGATCACCTTCATAATCGGATAGACTTGCGTGCAAGCAACGTGCAACAAATCCATCGCCTCTTGCAATTCCCCGCGAGCCAGGTCCAATGCCGTGGACTTGTTCAAGAGAGTCGTCTGAGCCGCGACGGTCGCATCGATTAGCGCCAGCACATCCGCCGGCGTTTTCCCTTCCGGCCGATAGGAAGCGATCTCATCCATCGCCGCCTTAACGTACCGCGCTTGAAGAATATCGAAGTCCACTGTTTTGAACATGGTTGACTCAAAAGTATTGTCGTCTGCCACCTGTTAAGTACGTCATGCCGACCAAGACATCAGTATTGACGCACAATATTCAGGCAATGACGCTAAATTCTAGGCTTCCGACGCCCATTGTGTCAACTCTGTCTCACACTCTCTCTGTCATGACGGCCAGTCAGCGTTTATTACTTCTGAGTCACGTCAAACTCCTAACTCGTCATAGGCACTTTCGAGCCGGTCATCTGCATCAACTTGTCAGGCATGGTCCATGTAATCGTGGTCAGTGCTCATTTATTTTGCGTCACCATCTTACAGTCCGTAATCCCGTTACGGTTGTATCCAGTCTGTCATCACTATTTCTCATCCGATTTCGTCTCCGGCAGCAACGCCTGCCACTTCGCCGCCTCCTCGGGTTTCTCCCACGTGGTGTAGAGATCGACCAGGCGGCGGATGGCTTCGCTCAGGCGGGTCTGGGCGGCGGGTGGGATCTTCGCTTCGCGTTCCTTCATCCCGGAATAGCCTTCGACGAGGAGCGGTTCGGCTTCCTGGAACTTCTTCTGCCCGGCCAGCGCGCCCCCCAGCATGCTCTTCGTGTTAAAGAGCACCCAGTCGTCCGGCAACCGGTTCTCGCGGATCGTCAGGCATTCACGCAGTAGCGGCTCGGCGTCGATGGGCCTGTGTTGCTGAAGCAGATTATGGCCGAGTTGAACCTGGACCTCGGCCGTTGCCAAGTGATCTGCCCCGGATTGGCTCGTGACCAACTCCAGCTTCTGCCGCAGCCATGGTTCGACCTTCTCGGGCTTGCCCCAACGCGCGTAAAGATCGGCGAGCCGATCGCAATAGATCGGAAGCCAGTCCGCTGGTACGTCCTTGGCTTGCTGGATATCACGGTGGCTTGAGAGCAAGTGCTGCTCCGCACCGGAATAGTCTCCGGCTAGCGCCATCGTCCAACCAAGGTGATTCTCGGCATCGATCGTCATGCGGTCGTCGCGTGAGAGTGTCGTCCGTCGGGCCTCCCACAGGCTCTGAAACTGTGCAGATGCCAGGTCGAACATGCAGGCGTCTCGGTACGCCACAGCCAGATTGGCCATCGACCTGAGTGTGTCCGGGTGTTCCGGGCCGAGCTTGCCCTTTCGCAGCCTGAGCGTCTCCTCGTAGAGCGGAACTGCTTCGTCCAAACGACCTGCACCAGCATAATTCACTGCCAGGTTGTACATCGTCTGAAGGGTATCTGGGTGGTCGGAGGGCAGCTTCGCCTTCTGGAGTTCGAGTGTCTCTTTGAACAGGGGAATGGAGAGATCGAGCCGCTTCATTTCCCAGTAAGCCGTCGCAACGCTGCCCATCGACCTGAGTGTGTCCGGGTGTTCCGGGCCGAGCTTGCCCTTTCGCAGCCTGAGCGTCTCCTCGTAGAGCGGAACTGCTTCGTCCAAACGACCTGCACCAGCATAATTCACTGCCAGGTTGTGCATCGTCTGAAGGGTATCTGGGTGGTCGGAGGGCAGCTTCGCCTTCTGGAGTTCGAGTGTCTCTTTGAACAGGGGAATGGAGAGATCGAGCCGCTTCATTTTCCAGTAAGCCGCCGCAAGGCTGCCCATCGACGTAAGCGTTGACGGGTGCTCCGCGCCGAACGTGGCCTTCCTCAGCTCCAGCGTCTGTTCGAGAAGTGGCAGCGCCTCCGCCAGCCTCCCTGCGGAGCTGTACGCCCCGGCCAGATTGTTCATCGACGTGAGCGTTGACGGGTGCGCCGCGCCGAACTTGGCCTTCCTCAGCTCCAGCGTCTGTTCGAGAAGTGGCAGCGCCTCCGCCGGCCGCCCCGCCGATTGGTACGCCATGGCCAGATTGTTCATCGACGTGAGCGTTGACGGGTGCTTCGGGCCGAGCTTAGCCTTCCTCAGCTCCAGCGTCTGTTCAAAGATTGGCAGCGCCTCTGCCAGCCGCCCCGTATCCTCGTACGCTATCGCCAGATTGTTCATCGACGTGAGCGTTGACGGGTGCTCCGCGCCGAACTTGGCCTTCCTCAGCTCCAGCGTCCGTTCGAGAAGTAGCAGCGCCTCCGCCAGACGCCCCGCCGATTGGTACGCCAGGGCCAGATTGTTCATCGACGTGAGCGTTTCGTCGTTGTCGTCACCCAGCTCATTGCGGAGCAGGTCTCGGTCCCGCTCATGCACCGCGACGGCCTTTTGGTACAGGCCCAGGCCGTGGTACGTCTCGCCGATGGCGCTTAGCAATTGGGCCTGGATGAGCGGTTGGTTGGGGAATGTCGTGTCCAGTTGGTTCACGGCTTGATCGAACAGTTCCGCCACCGTGAGTTTCTCGCCGTCGGAGGACGGGTCGGGTTTGCGGAAGGAGGCGACGAGGTAGTCGAGGACTTGCTTTGTCTCGTCGCGGGCCTTCTTCGCCTCCTGCTCGCGCTGGACGGCCAGCCGCTCGGCCGCCGTCGCGTCTCGCTCCCGTTGCTCGGCGATCGCCCGCTGCTCGGCCTCCGATTTCGCCGACGCCTCGGCCTCCTGTTGCTTCTGCTCGGCGATGGTCCGCTGCTCGGCCTCCGATTTCGCCGACGCCACGGCCTCCCCACGGGCACGCTCTGCCCGGATGAGGCCGAAGGTCGTGCCCGCCATGCCCGCGACCAGCGCGAGCAGCACCACGGCGACCGCGATCACCTGCGGGCGATTCCGTTGGACAAACTTGCGGAGCTTGTATGCTGCGCTCGGCGGTCCGGCCTGAACTGGCTCGTGATTCAAGAATCGCTCGATGTCCTTGGCGAATGCCGTGGCCGTTTCGTACCGCCGATCGCGTTCCTTCGCAAGCGACTTCATCACGATCCAGTCGAGTTCGCCGCGGAGGAAGCGCCCGAGCTTAACCGGTTCCATCTGCCGCGACGCCGCAACGCTCGCCATCGACTCTGAACTGCTGATGCGGCTGCTTGGCGTCGGCGGCTCTTGCTCGCGGATCAACTTCAACATCTCGTCGAAGGCCGCCTTCTTGAACGTCTCGCGCTCGATCGGCGTCGTGCCGGTGAGCAACTCGTACAGGATCACGCCCAGGGAGTAGATGTCGGCCCGCGTATCGACATCGATGGCGTTGAATGCGGCCTGCTCGGGGGCCATGTACAGCGGTGTTCCCGCCACCTGGCCGAGCGCGGTGAACAGCGTGTGCTCGGTCAACTGCATGCCGCTGGTCGCCTTGGCCAGCCCGAAGTCGATCGCCTTCGGCACCGGCTTGCCGTCGTGGCTTTCGACCAGGATGTTAGTCGGCTTCAGGTCGCGGTGGATGATCCCCTTCTGGTGCGCGTGCTGCACCGCCGAGCAGACTTGCATGAAGAGGTTGAGGCGGTCGAGCACCGGCAGCTTGTACACGTCGCAGAATTGGGTGAGCGGGATGCCCTTCACCAGTTCCATCACGAAGAATGGCCGGCCGGTCTCGGTCGTGCCGGCGTCGAGCACCTTGGCGATGTTCGGGTGGTCCATGAGGGCGAGCGCTTGCCGTTCCGCCTCGAAGCGGGCCAGCACGCGGGCCGAGTCCATCCCCGCCTTGATGACTTTGACGGCCACGCGGCGTTTCACCGGGTGCGTTTGGTCGGCCATGAAGACCGATCCCATGCCTCCCTCGCCGATTTCCTGGAGCAGTTTGTACTTGCCGGCGATGACCGAGCCGACGGCCTCGGCCGGGGCCGCGTCTTTAAGTGATTCGTAGGCCGCGGTGGCGCCTGGCGCCTCGCGTTCAGCTTCACTTGCCCCGCCGCTGTGTGGGAGATTGATGTTCATAGCCATGGCTCCGCGAAATGCCTTGGGAGAATGGACTCAGCCTACTGCACCGCGCAGACGAAGTCCAGCAGCCGCCCGCCCGGCTGACCCGATAGCCACTCCGCCAGGTTCAGGCCGCGAATCAGGTCGGAGACGATGTAGAGCGAGCCGTCCTGGCGGCCACCCTCGTGGACCGTCACGATCCCCTC
>Ga0247727_10002005_pt1 | contig 47110 bp, 29 predicted proteins | sample WisWelCaveWW1625_FD_202498 | JGI IMG/M metagenome (GOLD analysis project Ga0247727, IMG submission 202498) | Biofilm microbial communities from Wishing Well Cave, Virginia, United States - WW16-25 | ecosystem: Environmental > Aquatic > Deep subsurface > Groundwater > Cave microbial mat | place...
TGCTCGCTCCGCGGCCGCCCAACTGGTTTCATCCACCTTACGGTAGCCGAAACCGTGGCTTTTGTCCAGCGAAATCTCTCAGAAGGCCGAATTTAGTGGCTTCTCAGGCTGGTAAACAAATACGCCTGGACGCCACGGTGCACATCCCGGTGCAACGCCTTTGTTAGTCACTGCCAATAAGCCAACGGAACATATCTGCGTAGACACCGAAATAGCCGGTACTAAATGGCCAATAATCAATCCAAGACTCGTACGGGGAAAAAAAGAAATATTGGAGCCATCGGAAATATGATCAGTCCCCACAAAGCCCACAGTGCGAGGAGAACGGCAGGTACTAGCGTTGCATACAACAACAACCCCAGCAGGAAGAATGGTAGCCGAATCAGAATGAATATTGGATTCATGATTTGCCGCAACCGTACTCACCAAGGGTCGCCGCACAAACGCCAGCTTGCCTAGTGGCCGGGTAAGAAGCAGAAAGGCACGAACCTGCTGATCTGTGCCAACGTGAGATCATGCTCCGCCTTGACTGGTTCCTCACGCCGGCCCGATCCTGGACCTCCTGCGGCGTGTACCACAGAACATCCTTGGGGACGCCGATGCCATCACCGCGCGCACGGCTTCCAAAGAGGATGATCCGGTCTGGATCGACGGCCTCCTGACCATCGGCATTTGCTCCGGCTGCGACCTGTCCCAGCCGGCCTAGGCAGCCCGTGGTATTAACCGCTCCCTGGCGGTCACGGCTCGGTAACGCGCGCGTCTAGGACGCGCCGGAGGCGGCCACAACAGAGTTACGCAGCACGCCGATCCCCTCGATGTCGATCTCCACCACGTCGCCAGGATTCATGCGGCTGGTGCTTCCCGGCGTGCCGGTGTAGATCAGGTCGCCTGGAGTGAGCGTGACGTGCTGGCTGATCCAGCTCACAATGGTCGGGCAGTCGAACAGCAGGTCGCTGGTCAACTGCTTCTGCACGACTTTGCCGTTGAGCCGCGTCTGGAGGAGCAGCTTGCCGTAGTCCAGCCCGGTCGCGATCACCGGCCCCAGGGGCGCGAAGGTATCGGCGCCCTTGGCCCGCCACCATTGCAGGTCCTTCTTGGGGCCATTCTGCCAGTCGCGCTCGCTGACATCGTTGCCGCAGCTTACCCCGAAGATGGCCCCGCGCGCCTCTTCCACCGAGCCGTTCTCGAGGCGCTTGCCCATCACCACCACCAGCTCGCCTTCGTAGTGGACGTCGGTGGCGTTCTTCGGGATCACGATCGGCCCGTCTGGGTCCTGCAACGAGGTGATCGGCTTGTAGAAGATTTCCGCGTTCACGGGCGGGGTCCGGTTGCCGAGGTGGCTGCGATAGTTCAGGCCGACGGCGAAGATCTTCGGCGGCGCCACCGGCGCCAGCAGTTTCACCTCGGACAGCTTGCGCACCACGCCCGCCGGCTGGTGTTTTCCGAAAATGTAGCCGGCGATCGGTTGGATGGTGTCGCCCTCCAGGATCCCATGGGCGATGGCGTTCCGATGGCGGAATCGCACGTAGCGGGTCGCCTTGGATGGGCTCTGTGCGGCGGTCATGGCGGAGGATGCCGCCAGCGCGCCCAGTAACTCTCGTCTGGTAGTTCTCATGACTCGACTCTCCTGTTAACTCCACATGTCCGAGGCTCGCAAGAGCGCTTCCTGCACCAGCAAGTCCTCTTGCGGCGTAATCGCCAGCGGCCGCGCGCCGCGCACCGCCTCGGCGAGCTCGACAAAATCGCCCGAGTAGCGGCGGAAGGGCCCGAGCGACACTTCCTGGGCGCCTGCCTGGTAAGGCCCGGCGGCCTTCGCCAGGTCGATCCGCAGCGTCGGCGGCTGCTCGATTGGCCGCACCACCGCGGTCCCGTTGGATCCGAGGATCTCGAAGGTGCGATGCGCCGTCGCCCCTGGCTGCAACACCGCGCTGCAAATGATGCCCATGGCCCGCTGGTAGTCGAACACGGCCACGGTGTTGTCGAACAGGTTGTCGGCGAAGGCGCCGTGGTGGCGAAGGAAATGGGTCACTTTTTGCGACCGCCCCAGCAGCCGCACCAGCGGGTCGATGAGGTGGGCGCCCTGCTCGAACATCTGCCCGCCGTGGAACAGGGCCCACTCCGGCCGGCGATCCGCGCCGATGAGTGTGTTCATCGTGCCGCGGACCAGGTAGACGTCGCCCAGCCAGCCCTTGCGCGCCGCATCCAGCGCCGCGTTGATGCCCGGATGATAGCGCCACATATATCCCATCTGGAGCAGCAGCCGCTTGCGCCCGGCCAGCTCCACCAGCGCTCGCATGTCCGCCATGTTGACAGCCGGCGGCTTCTCCAGGTGGACGTGCTTGCCGGCTTCCAGCGCCAGCCGCGCGTACTCGGCGTGCGGCTTCACTTCGGATTCCACGGCGATCACCGGAATGCCCGGGTCGCCCAGCAGCGCCTCGCGCTCCACCAGGCGCAGGCCCTGTTTTGCGAATTGGGTGCGCAGCACGGGATCCGGTTCCCAGATCCCTGCCAGTTCCCAGTCCGCCGATTCGCGCGCGATCCGGATCTTGTCGGCGGCGTGCGAGTGGCTGGCTCCGAGGAAGCCGACGCGGATGCGCGACGGGGCGCCCGCGGCCGTCGAGGCGGCGAGCGAGGTCGAAAGGAACTTGCGGCGGTTCATGACGCGGCCTTCGCGATAGTCAAGATCGATCCATGATACTATGCAGCCGGGATGAGAACGGTTTGTTTTTTCGCGACCGCCGCGTTGATGCTGGCCTGCCCGCCGGCGCGGGCCGCCGAGCCGGTGCGCATCGTCTTCGACACCGACATGGGCAACGACGTCGACGATGCCCTCGCCCTGGCCATGCTCCACGCGCTCGAAAGCCGCGGCGAATCGCGGTTGCTGGCCGTCACCATCACCAAGGACCATCCCCACGCCGCCTCCTACGTCGACCTGGTGAACCATTTCTACCGCCGCGGCGAGGTTCCCGTGGGCCTGGTCCGGGATGGAAAGACCAGAGAGACCAGCGCCATGATCCGCGTGCCCGTCGAACGCCGTGGCGCAGGGGACGCTCCACTCTACCCACGCCGCCTTCACGACGGCCGCATGGCCGAGGAGGCCGTGGCGCTGCTGCGGCGCACGCTGGCCGCCCAGCCGGACGGGTCCGTGGTAATAGTGCAAGTCGGCTTCAGCACCAACCTGGCGCGCCTGTTGGAATCCGACGCCGAGCTGGTGGGCCGCAAAGTGCGCCTGTTATCGATCATGGCGGGGCAGTTTCCCACCGGCCGCCCGGAGTACAACGTGAAAACCGACCTGCCTGCTTCGCGGAAGCTGTACGCCGACTGGCCCACGCCGGTGGTCGCCAGCGGCTTCGAGATCGGCGAGTCCATGCTCTACCCGGCGCGCAGCATCGACCAGGATTACCGCTGGGTGGACCATCACCCCATCGTCGACGCCTATCGCGCCTACAAAAAGATGCCCTACGACCGCCAGACCTGGGACCTGACCTCCGTGCTGTATGGGGTTCGCCCCGAGCCTGGGTACTTCTCACTGTCCGCGCCGGGCTGGATACGAGTGGACCAGGAAGGCCGAACGCGCCTGGAACCGGCCCCGGACGGGCGTCATCGCTACCTGATCGTCAATGAGGCCCAGCGCGTACGGTGTCTGGAGGCGATGATCCACCTGGCAAGCCAGCCTCGGTAGAAACTTCAAGTTGCACTGCCAGTAATATATGTAAGCTACTAATTCCACTGCATATTATTATGTATGGTATTGGAAACTGTCTACTGTGGGCAGGTTGGATCTCCCCCCTGTCGATTTCTCATCCGTGGACAAGTCCATGACCGACGGTGCTTATCGTTTCCCAGTCTGGCGCGGCGGCAACTATGTAAGCAGAGCCCGTCATGCCAAACGCGACCGCACCTTGCATCGCCGGATCGTTCGCCAGATCGTCGAGCGTCGAAGGCTTCGGGATGGGCTCTGCGTCCTCGATCATCCCTTCGATATGCAGCGCCAGCGCTGCCGGCGCCCGGCGCCAGGCTTCATCGAGCGTTGTGCCAGCCGTTACCCCCCCCCGGAAAATCCGGGAAACTCACGCCGAAGTCGGTCTTCCGGTCTTTAGTAAGCGCGCTTGGGTGTACACTTGCAGGTATCTCTGAATAGCCCGCCTGAGGAGGGTCGCATGAGGGTCCCATCCGTAGTCTTTACGGCCGCGACGATCGCCGGCCTGGTTTCGCTGGCCCTGCTGCCGTTTCATTCGGCAAACGCCCAGATTCTCTACGGCGGACTGGTCGGCAACGTGACCGACTCGACCGCTGCCGCCATCCCCGGGGCCAAGGTGACGATCAACCACGTCGCCACCGGCACGACCCGCGAGACGACGACCAACGAATCGGGCACCTACCGTTTCCCGACCATCGCGCCCGGAATCTACACCCTGACGGTGCAGGCGGACGGCTTTCGCGCGTTCAGCCAGTCGGGCGTCGCGGTCACGGTCAACAACCTGACGCGGGTGGAGGCGCGCCTGGCGGTCGGCGCGCTGACCGAGCAGGTGACGGTGGAAGGGAGCGCGGCGGCGCTGCAAACCGACCGCGCCGAAGTGCGCCACGAGATGGACAGGACGACGCTCGAGAACGTGCCGATTCCGGTCGGCCGCAACTACCAGATGTTGCTGGGGATGCTGCCAGGCTTCACGCCCCCGCAAAACGCACACTCGGTGCCCGCCAACCCGACCCGCTCGGTGCGCTATTCGGTGAACGGCACCAGCGACATGAATAACAATGTGCGCATCGACGGCACCACGGCCTATAACCCGAACCTGCCGCACATGACCGGTATCAACCCGACGCTCGAGTCCATCGAGGTGGTCAACGTGGTGACCAACTCGTTTGACGCCGAGCAGGGTCTGGCGGGCGGCGCGGCCATCAACTTGCAAATCAAGTCGGGGACCAACACGTTGCACGGCTCGGCATCGCTGCATCACTTCAACCAGCAGCTCAGCGCCTACCCGTACTTCAGTAACCGCTCGGCCGATCGACCGAAGTACATCTACAACCAGGGAGGCGGCACCCTCGGCGGTCCGATCAAAAAGAACAAGGCGTTCTTCTTCCTGAGCTACGAGCGCACCTCCGAGCGGCAGAACGCGCAGGCCTTCCTCGACGTACCCACCGCGGCGATGCGCGCCGGCGATCTTTCGCGCTCGCCCACGCCGATCTTCGATCCGCTGTCGGGCGCCGCGTTTAATCCGGCGAATCCGAACGCCTACGCGCAGGACCGTGCCGCGTTTCCAAATAACCAGATTCCACGAGCGCGGTTTTCCGGTCCGACGAGGAAGATCCTGGACCTCCCGGACTGGCCGCTTCCGAACGCTCCCGGGCAAGGCGCGCTCGCGATCAACCTCAACTACCTGGCGGGCATCAACTACATTTACGACCGGGATCAGATCGATTCCAAGGTAAGCCTCAACTTGACCGAGAAGTGGACGGCCTTCCTGCGCCTGAGCTACCTCAGCTACGGCACCGACAACCCGGCGCCCTTCGGGCAGTTGGCCGGCCCAGCCGTGCACCCGACGGACACCCGTCCGGGCAATGGCTTCGGGAGCACCTACTCGGGCACTGTCTCAACCACCTACGTGGCCGCGCCGAACCTGGTCTTCGACGGTTATTACGGTGCCATGCTGCTCGACACCAACGCTTTGTTTCCCGACCTCGACCGCAACATCGCGCGCGAGGTTCTCGGCATTCCCGGCACCAATGGCGACACCACTTTTGCCGGAGGCATGGTGCGAATGCCGCTGGACGGATTCTCGCTGTTGGGCAACTCCAACAACTCGCCGTTTTTCGGCCGCGACTACCAGTATCAGTATGTCGGCAACGGCAATTGGTCGAAGGGTTCGCACGACCTGCGCTTTGGAGCCGACGTGTACCAGTTGCACCTCAACCAGGGCGTAGCCAACGCGGCCGGGGCGGTCGGTGGACCCGCGGGCGGCGTCTCGTTCCGCAATTCCACGACCACGCTGCGCGGCGGCCCGGCGGCGAACGACTACAACACCATGGGCTCGTTCCTGCTGGGGCTGGCACGCGAGGCGGGCCGCAACGTGCTTTCCGTGCCGGAGTACAATGTGCGGGCGACGTTCTACAGCCTGTACGTGCGCGACCGCTGGCAGGCGACTCCGCGCATGACTCTTTCCTACGGTTTGCGTTGGGAGTACTATCCGTTTCCGGCGCGCCTCCACAGGGGCCTGGAGCGCTACGACTTCAACACCAACGAGTCCATCCTGTGTGGACTGGGATCGACGCCCAACAACTGCGGGCTTTCGCAGAGCAAGAAGCTGTTCTCGCCGCGAGTCGGCATCGCCTGGCGGGCGACCGACTCCCTGGTCGTGCGCGCGGGCTACGGCATCACCGATGACCCGTTCAGCCTCGGGCGCGACCTGCGCGCGAACTATCCCATCCAGTTCGTTCAGAACCTGGCGTTCGACACCACCTGGTCGTACTCGACATCGTTGGACCGAGGGCTGCCCCCGAGCCCGGTGGTGCCCGAGCAGGAGAGGTTGCCGCTGCCCTTGACCGCGGCGTTCATCACGGCGGACGAGAACTTCAACCGCGGATACGTGCAGTCGTGGAATCTGACGCTGGAGAAGCAGCTTGGTAACTGGCTCGGCTCGGCGGGCTACGTGGCGACGCGCTCGATCCGGCAGACGGCGTTCCTGGATGCCAACTGGGCGGACCTGGGCGCGGGCAACGCGGGCCAGCAGCTCGTGCGGAGATTCCGCCGCACCGCGGCCACGACCTTCATCGGGCACCTCGGCACCACCAAGTACGATTCCTTGCAGGCGCGCTTGCAGCGCAGGTTCCGCGGCGGCTACCAGATGCAGTTCTCCTACACGTGGGCCCATTCGCTCGGGTACACGGCAGAGAATTCGACCTCCACGCCGCGTGTGAACCACCCGGCGTATTGGGGCAAGAATTACGGCTCGACGCCCCTGGACATCCGTCATAACGCCGTTGTCAATGGCGTGGTGGAGTTGCCTTTCGGCAGGGGCAAGCGCTGGGCGCAGAGTGGCGTCCGGGCGGCACTGCTTGGAGGCTGGCAACTCAACGCTTTATCCCGTCTGAGCACGGGGACACCGGTAACGCCGACCGCTCCAGCCACGACGCTGAACGCTCCCGGCTCCGGCCAGTACGCCGACTGCCTTGGGCCTGTCAACAAGCTTGGCGAACGGACACTGTGGTGGGACCGCACCAACCTGGCCAACCCCAACGCGGTCTCTCCGAACGTGGCGCGCTTCGGCACCTGCGGCACGGGCGTGTTGAGGGGACCGGGGTTCATCAATGTCGATATGGGTGTCTTCCGCCGGTTCCATGTCAACGAGCGCATCGACGTCCAGTTGCGCGGAGAGGCGTTCAATATCTCGAACACACCGCACTTCGCCAACCCAAACGCCGACGTGTCGTCGGGCAACTTCGGGCTGATCGGCGATGTTCAGAACGCCGGCCGGGAGGGCAACGACCAACGCATCTTCCGCCTGGGCGTGCGTATCGGTTTCTGATCGCACTACTTCCGATTAGCCGGGGAAGTTGGTACAATCCCTTCAAGAGAAAGAACTTAGTTGATCCGCGCGAACGTGGCGGAATTGGCAGACGCACCAGACTTAGGATCTGGCGGCCGAGAGGCCATGGGAGTTCAAGTCTCCCCGTTCGCACCAACGCCCGAGGGCGGAACGCGGCACTGGTTCGTACAGCGATGCGAGTTTTCGGGCTATTGTGTCTCGCGCTGGCGGCTCGCGCGCTTCAGGGAGGCTCTGGCGCGCTCGCTTACGCGACGTATCTGGGCGGCAATGGAGCCGATATAATCCACGCGATAGCGATCGACGCCGCCAACAACATTTATGTGACTGGAGAAACTCTCTCTTCCAATTTGCCCGTGACCGCCGGAGCCTTCCAACAGAAACATGCCGGTCAGCCGGGAACCATCACCGGGATCTTAGCGCTCACTCGCCCGGTGCCGGATGCCTTCGTCGTCAAGGTGAGTCCTTCGGGCCGGATCGTTTACGCGACCTACTTGGGAGGGGCGAGCGCCGATGAGGCCCTTGGGATCGCCGTTGACTCCGTCGGCAGCGTGTACGTCGTCGGACGCACAAGCTCCCAGAATTTTCCCGTGACGGCGGGAGCGGTTCAAACCCGCCTGACTGGAAATTCCGATGTCTTCTTGGCGAAGCTCAGCGCGGACGGATCTGCACTGGTTTACGCAACGTACCTGGGCGGCGCCGGCTTCGATACTGCCGCCGCGATTGCCGTCGATCCTTCCAACAACGTGTATCTGGGAGGGATGGCCTCCGGCGATTTTCCGATTACTGCCGGTGCCTATCGGGCTCAGGGCGGGGGAGCCTTTGCCGCCAAGCTGAATGCCGCGGGCGCGGCACTTGTCTACTCGACATTCCTGGGCGATAACGGCAGCGGGATCACGACCGGGGTCGCGATCGATTCCGACGGACAAGCATACGCCGGAGGCAGCACCTCCGCGCCCAACTTCCCAACGACACCGGGGGCGATTCGCAGCGCAATCGGCGCTCGAAACGTGGCGGCGTTCCTGGTGAAGCTGACTCCCACGGGAGCGGCTGCCGTCTATTCTTCGCTTTTGGGAGGCCACGGCGATTCCTTGGGCGGGGGTGTTGCCGTGGATTCGCAGGGAAATGCGTACTTCGCGGGCAGCACGAACGCAGCGGATTTTCCGGTCACCTCCGGCGGGTTTCAAAAATCCGGCGCCGGCGGCTGGGACGCGTTCGCGGTAAAGCTCAACGGAGCCGGATCGGATCTGGTCTACGGAACCTTGCTGGGGGGCAGCGGCACCGACCGGGCATCGGGGCTTGCGATTGATTCCGCCGGGAACACGTTCGTTTCCGGTTCGACATTTCCACCGATTTCCCCGTCACAGCCGACGCGCTGCCCAAGCGGTTTGCCGGAAGCCCGTGTCTGGGCTCGGCCGGAGTGCCCTTCGGAGGTTCGGTGGTCACGCTGTGCGGCGACGCGTTTGCCGCGAAACTGGATGCCACGGGAAGCACACTGGCGTATTCAACCTACATAAGCGGAAGCAACGGGGACTCGGCAGCGGCGGTCGCCGCCGGCGCCAGCGGCGCCATGTACGTGGCCGGTTGGACCGGCTCAAATAATTTCCCCACCGCGGGCACGCCCATTGCGGATGCGCGCGTCCCCGCAGGGTGCATCATAACCAATTCCCCGTCCTCCAACCTGAGCTACCCTTGCCCGGACGGCTTCCTCGCAAGAGTTGACTTCACGGAAGTCGTCGCACAACCCCCGTTGCGGGTGGTTAACTTCGGCAGTCTGCTGGAAACCCCAGTGGCGCCCGCTGAGGTCGTCACGCTATTCGGCGCCGCGATCGGTCCCGATTCGCCGGCCACTCTGCAACTGGATTCCTCGAATCGGATCACCACCCTGCTGTCGGGCGCCCGGGTCCTGTTTGACGGCCTGCCGGCTCCGCTGATCCGGGTCGATTCCGGGCAAATCACGGCGATTGTCCCGAACGGCGTTGGCGGAAGGACCCACTCCCTGGTGTCGGTGGAGCGCAACGGGCAGGCCGCCGCTTCCACCACGGTGGTCATTGGCGCGGCCTCGCCCGCTCTGCTTACATTCGATCCTTCCGGAACCGGACCCTGCGCAGCGATCAATTTGGACGGAACCCTGAATTCGGCGTCGAATCCGGCGCCGGCCGGCTCCATTGTTTCCTTGTTTTCGATTGGAGCGGGCGCATCCAACCAGCCCGACGGGGCGGTTGCCACCGCGGCGTCCAGCCTGCCAGCGCCGGTGATGGTTGTGGTGGGCGCTCAGCTCGCACAGGTCCTCTACGCGGGTCCGTCACCGGGCTCAACCGTGGCGCTCACACAGATCAACGTCCGGCTGCCCGCCTCCGCAAGCGGACAGCTTCCGGTATTTGTTCTCGTCAACGGGTTCAGCAGCCAGTTCGGAGCGACGCTTTCGGTGAAGTGAGGAGGGCAGGCGAGCAGCTACACCGAGCTGATGCGTTGTGAACGGCCCACTCAGTCGAACAACTCGGCGACAGGAACGGCGAGGTCGGGATCGCTGGTGCGAAGGATGCCGTCCTTGACCTCACGGATCTCGGCGGCAGTGTAGATGAAGGCGCGGCGATTGCGGGGGTTCAGCAGCCACACGCAGGCGACGCCGAAGGCCAGGTAGTCGTCGATGCGCTCCTGGACCTCGTCCATGCGATCGTCCGGGGAGACGATCTCGATGCACAGGAAGGGTGGATGGGTGAGGATCTGCTCGATCGGGGCGTCTCTGCTGATGACGCAGATGTCGGGGACGCGGTAGCGCGTGGGCCTGACCTGAACGCGCTGTTCGATCAGAACGCGGACGCCCCACTCCTGTTCCCGGTTGCCTAGATAACGGCTCAGAAGGTGCTGTAACCTGCTGTGATCGTATTGCCCCACGTTGCGCTCTACCAGCACGCCGTCGACGTAGTCGCAGTCGGGACGGTAGCTGGTCGTCAGGTATTCCTCCACGGGGATCAGCGTGGCTTGCGGCATTGATTCAGTCGAACAGCTCGGCGATAGGAACGGCGATGTCGGGATCGCTGGTGCGAAGGATGCCGTCCTTGACCTCGCGGATCTCGGCGGCAGTATAGATGAAGGCGCGGCGATTGCGGGGGGTCAGCAGCCACACGCAGGGGACGCCGAAGGCCAGGTAGTCGTCGATGCGCTCCTGGACCTCGTCCATGCGATCGTCCGAGGAGACGATTTCGACGCAGAGGAAGGGCGGATGGGTGAGGATCTGCTCGAGCGGAGCGTCTTTCTTGATGACGCAGATGTCGGGGACGCGGTAGCGCGTGGGCCTGACCTGGACGCGCTGTTCGATCAGAACGCGCACGCCCCACTGCTGTTCCCGGCCGGTCAGATAGAAGGCCAAAAGGTTTTGCAGTCTGCTGTGATCGTATTGCCCCACGTTGCGCTCCACCAGCACGCCGTCGACGTAGTCGCAGTCGGGACGGTAGCTGGTCGTCAGGTATTCCTCCACGGGTACCAGCGTGGCTTGCCGCATGAGTCCATGATACACCGGCGCCATCGATGCCATGACCGTCGGGGCTTCGGGATAGAATGTCCTGAGGGATGATAGGCCGGACGCTGGGGCACTTCCGCATTGACGCCAAGCTGGGCGAAGGCGGCATGGGGGTGGTCTACAAAGCCTGGGACTCGCATTTGAACCGTCCGGTGGCGGTGAAGGTGCTGCCGTCGCAGGCGATGAACGACCCGGAGCGCAAGCGCCGCTTCGTCCAGGAGGCGCGGGCGGCCTCGGCGCTGAATCATCCCAACATCATTCACATTTACGACATCGCCAGCGAGGACGGGGTCGACTACATCGCCATGGAGTACGTCGACGGCCCGACGCTGGAGCAAAAGATCGCGCGGCAGGGACTCGCCGTCGTGGAGGTCGTGCGCTACGGGGTGCAGATCGCCGACGCGCTGGCGCGGGCGCATCGCGCCGGGATCGTTCATCGCGACCTGAAGCCCGGCAACATCATGATCACCGGGCCGGCGAGCGGCAGTCCCGGCCTGGTGAAGGTGCTCGACTTCGGCCTGGCGAAGCTGACCGAACCCACGGCGGCTGCGGCCGAGACCGACGCCACCGCGACGCTCGCCGCGCGCAGCGAGGAAGGCGCCATCGTCGGCACGGTGGCGTACATGTCGCCCGAGCAGGCCTCCGGCCAGAGCGTCGATTCGCGCTCGGACGTTTTCTCCTTCGGCGCCGTGCTGTACGAGATGGTCACCGGTCGCCGCGCGTTCGCGGGCGCAACCAAGCTCTCGACACTCTCGGCGGTGCTGCACAAGGATCCGCAACCGCCGGCGGAGATCGTCGGAGCGGCGCTGCCGCGGGCGCTCGAGCGAATCATCGCGCGCGCGCTGCGCAAGGACCCCGAGCGCCGGTGGCAGCACTTGGGCGATTTGAAGCTGGCGCTCGAGGAAATGGGCGAGGAGCCGGCCGCCGATACACCGGCTCGCGGCTCCCGGCACCGGGTGGTCGTCTATGCCGCGCTCGCCGTGGCCGCCATCCTGGCCGCGATCGCGATGTGGCTGCCGCGGTCCCCGGCGGCGCGTACGCAGCCCAATTTCCGATTCGTCCAGATAACGGACCAGCCCGGCGCGGAGATGTTTCCCAGCCTCGCGCCGGATGGCAGGTCGCTGGTTTACGCCAGCCAGGCTGCCGGCAATTGGGATATCTGGTTCCAGCGCGTGGGCAGCCGAAATCCCATCAACCTGACCAAGGATTCCCCTGCCGACGACACGCAGCCCGCCTTCTCCCCGGACGGCGAGCGCATCGCGTTCCGGTCCGACCGCGACGGCGGCGGCATCTTCGTCATGGGGGCTACCGGAGAAAACACCCGCCGCGTCTCCGGTTTCGGCTATTACCCCGCCTGGACGCCGGACGGCAAACGAATCTTCGCTTCCACGGTGATGTTCTACCGCCCCGACCTGCGCTACGCCTACGAAAGCCAGGTGTACGCCTTCGACGTCGAGGCTTCCGGCAGCGGGCGGGGGAAGCTCATCACGCAAGGCATTCATGACGCGATGCAGCCGAGCGTCTCCCCGCACGGCCACCGCATCGCTTACTGGCACATGGCGGGAGGACGGCGGGACGTGCTGACCATCCCGGCCGTCGGCGGAAAGCCAGTGGCCGTCACCGACGACGGTCACTTTGACTGGAATCCCGCCTGGTCGCCCGACGGGAAGTCCCTGTTATTCGCCAGCGACCGCGGCGGCAGCATGAATCTCTGGCGCGTTCCCATCGATGAGAAGTCCGGAGTCACGCAAGGTCCACCGGAGCCGGTCACCACGCCCTCGCTGTTCAGCGCCGGCGCGAGTCTCTCCCGCGACGGCCGCATGATCGCCTACGGGCAGCTTCACCGAAACTCCAATCTGTACAAGGTCTCGCTCGATCCGGTCACTCTCAGCGCCGGGCCGCCGGTTGCGGTCACGAAAGGGTCCCGCGAAATGTCGACCCCGACTATCTCACCCGACGGGCGATGGCTTGCCTTCGCCTCCGGCGGCAAGCGGGAGGAGATCTTCCTCATGCGGACCGAGGATGGACTCGTCCGCCAGTTGACCGACGACGAGCATAAGGATTTCGTGCCCGCCTGGTCGCCCGACGGCCGGCGTATATCGTTTTTCTCCAACCGCAGCGGCAAATACGAGATCTGGGAGATCCACCCGGACGGAAGCGGCCTGCGCCAGATCACCAATACGCGGGAGCCGGCAGTCTTGCAGGTCTGGTCGCCCGACGGGGCCCGCGTCGCCTGGACCGTTCCTCACCACCCGCCCTCGGTACAGGAAGTCAATCCGAGCGGCCGGCGGCCGGCCCCACAGTCGCTCTCCCAGCTTGCGCAGCCTGACAAGTGGTTCTCGACCGGCTCGTGGGAGAAAGGCGGAATCGCGGGCTATTTCGTGCGCGCCGACGGCAGCTTCGCCGGCATTGCGGTGTTTGTCCCGGATACGGGCGAATTGCGGCAGCTTACGGCCTCGGGCAGCCATCCTGCCTGGCTGCACGACGGCCGCCGCATCCTGTTCCTGGATCAGGGCGCCATCTTGGCGGTCGATGCGCAGACCAGGCAGGTGCGGCGTGTGCTCGATCTCGGGTCAGCCGAACCCATCTTTCGGCACTCGGTCGGCCCGGGAGATCGAACCCTCTATTACACGCTGAGCGTGGTGGAATCCGACATCTGGCTGGCGATGCCGGAGTGAGCGCCGGCGGGCGCTGTCAGCCGGGGAGAAAGTCTTCGTCCAGGACCTGCTCCGGCGTGAATGGCGAACGCGGCGGGAAGACGCCGGCCGGCAGGCGTGTTTCGACTCGAGCCGCCTTGACCGCGTCGGGATAGACCTCCGAGATTGCCTGCTCGAGGCCGGCTCTCAGCATGGGCGAGCGCCGCAGAAGGCGGCGAAGCTCCAGCCGTTGCGTAAGAATCGTCGATTCCCAGCTCCGGGATCGCCTCCGGGGTTGGTGTTTCCATTTCAACACGTGCAGCAGGAGCACCGTGAGGCGGCTGTCGAGCCCGTGCCATTCGCTCCGGCCCATGGATTCAATCTCCTCGGTGAGGTGTTCGACGTCGAGGTAGTCGAGGCAGCCTGCGCGAAGTAGGCGGGCGGTTTCTTCCGTCCAGGCGAGGAAGTCCTCTTTGTACAGCCGGCCCGATGCGGGACTGAGAGTCTTAGGCTCCATGCAAGCACTCCCGTGTCTTACTTGTAAAAACCTCCTCCGGCCTACCCTTGCGGGGGGACGGAGCTTTTCTGGCTCAGTCCGAAGGAATCTTTGACCAGGTTCCGGTTGAAGTACCACAGGACGCAGACACCGTAGACAATATTGGCCACCCAGCCCAGAAGCAGAACCGGTGGCCCCACGGCGGGAGCCAGTACGAATCGCAACACGGTCACCAGGATCGCGATCACTCCGAATGCGATGATGAGGGATCGCGACCATTTCCGGAGCCCCCAAAGCCCCAGACCAGCGGCCAGGTTGATTGCCCCCACAATCACCGCAAAGATCAGTGAGCCTATGCCGGCGGTTCCCGCCGGTGGCGCGATCAGGTCGCGGGCTGCAACGTAGCCCAGCAAAGCTGCCCCCAACACGTGGAGTCCGGCAAAAAACTTCACTCCAACCGGTCGAACCATGACACGTTAATGATAACCGATGGGCCGCTGCCGTTTTAACCCTGGGGCGCCGGCGGCGCCGCTTTCCTGCGGCCGGCCTTCTCCAGCCAGTGCCGAAACATTTGCGCGAAGTCGCGTGCCGCCGCAGAGGTCTCCAGCTCCTCGACGCTGAACTTCATCTTCCGCCGCCAGTTCGGATACTGGTGGACGGTGCCGGGCAGGTTCTGCTGCTCGGTCTCCTTGGTAAGATCCTCCTGGTTGAGGGCCATCAGCAGCGAAGGGGTCGAGACCAGGAAGCCGGTCACGGCGTTGTGCAGCTCCCCGGTGAGCTCCGGGGCCTCGGCCGCCAAGCGCGGGAACCAGTCCGGCAGCAGGCGCTCGCGGAACAGTACGTCGAGCAGGCGCTGTTTTTCGCCCTCTCGATGCTGCCGGAGGCGATGGAAGGCGGCTTCATCGGGGAGCAGGCCCGCCTCGCGCCTGGCGTCGATATCGCGGCCGCGCCAGAAGCCGGCCAGAGTCGGCAGATCGTGTGTGGTGGAAGTGACCAGGGCCTGCGCCGGGTAATCGGCGGGCGAGTGGAAGTCGCCGGCGGCGTTCTTTTCGAAGTAGAGCAGGCGATAGCTGAGGATGCCGAAGCGCGCGAGCGTCTCCCGTACCCACGGCTCCACCGTGCCCAGGTCTTCGCCCACCACGAGCACCCGCTGGCGGAAGCTCTCCAGCGCGACGATCCGCAGAAGATCTTCGAAACGATCGCGGACGTAGGCGCCCTGGGTGGCCGCCATGCCGTCGGGGATCCAGAAAAGGCGGAACAGGCGCATCACGTGATCGATGCGCAGCGCGCCGCCGTGCCGGGCGCTGTGGCGGATGGTTTCGGCGAACAGGCGATAGCCGTCGGCGCGGTGCCGCCCGGCGTCCGGCGGAGGGAACGCCCAGTCCTGTCCGAGCGGGGAAAAATCGTCCGGCGGGGCGCCGACGCGGCAGCCGGAGACATAGAACGGGCGGTAGGCCCAAAGCTCGGCGCCGCAGCGGTCGGTGGCCAGCGGCAGGTCGTGAAACAGGCCGATTTCGAGGCCGCGCTCCCGCGCGTGGGCCTGGCAGCGGCCGAGCTGCACGTCGATCTGCCACTGGACGTACTTGTGGAAGAGAATCTCGCGGCCGTGGGCCGCCACGAATCGTCGGGTCGCCTCCGAGCAGGGGTCGTGGTACTCGCGGGGCCAATCCTGCCAGGTCCACGCCTGGGGCGAGCGGCGGCGGATCCATTCATCCAGGGCGCAGTAGGCGGCGTAGCGATCGAGCGGCGCGCCCTCGCTTTCCAGAAACTCGTAGAACCTCGCGGCGCGCTCCGTGTCGCGGTTCAGCTCCTCGCGGACAAAGCGGCGAAACAGAAGCCGCAGGAACCGACGCTTGAGGGTCGCCACCCGCTCGTACTCCACGAATTCGGAGCTGTTCAACTCCTCTATTTGCCGGCGCACTTCCGCCCGCGCGCGCAGCATCATGGACGGGTCCGAGGCGGGGTAGTCCTCCATCGCCTCCACGTCCAGGTAGATGAAGTTCCGGTAGTAGACGCTGTTGGGCAGGTACGGGCTGGTGTTGTAGGGCCCGCGGTTGTGAATGGCGCACAGCGGATTCAGCACCAGGAAGCTGCCGCCGAGATGATCCGCCACCCAGTCGGTGACGCGGGCGAGCGCGGTGAAATCGCCGCATCCCCACGTGTGCGCGGAGTGGACCCCGTAGAGGTTGATGGCCAGCCCGGCACGCCGCGCCCCCTCCGCCAGCGCCTCGGGGAGCCAGGTCCGGTCGGGACAGACGATCAGCCGGGTGTGTGCGGTGAGCGGAGCCTGGGAGGCGACGGAAAACCCGGCTTCGTGATAGCCCATCGGCGGCGACTGCATCCGGACGATGCGGCTCACGAATTGCGTCCCGCGCAAGTGTGCGCGGTCCTCGTTCTCCCGTGTTTCCGGGACACACAGGTGACGCTGTTTGGAGCCGTCCTCCAGGCGCAGGTCCACCTGGACCGGCAGGTGCGCCAGCGCCTCGGGCATGCGCAGGGACAGTTCCAGGTGCGGCGCCACTGGGCTGACAACGCAGACCGGCGGCGCCAGCCGCGACCACTCCTCCCACTGCCGCTGTTCGATAGCCGATGCCAGCGCCGCGGCAGTTTCGGTGGCCACCCCCAGGGAGCGCAGGATCGCCGCCTGCACTTCCGCTGTGGTCGCGTGCCATTGACCCCAGACGTCGTGGTAACCGGCGGCGATGCCCCAGAATCCCGCGGCCTCGGCCAAGGCGGCAAGGTATTCCGAGTCGGGTTGCGTTGGAGGCGGGGGGGTGGTCATCGTCGAGAGACGAACGTCTCTCTTCCAGGATATCGCGACGCTGATTCCGCGCCGCGACCGCACCCGCGCTCGCAGCTCGTGCCAAAATGGGAGAGCGAAATTTGCAGGAGCTCTCATGGACAGGGAAAGTTGTGATATCGGACTGATCGGCCTGGCGGTTATGGGCCAGAACCTTGTATTGAACATGAACGACCACGGCTACCGCGTGGCGGTGTTCAATCGCACCGTCTCCAAGGTGGACGATTTCCTGAGCAACGAAGCCAAGGGCACCGAGGTGCGGGGCGCGCACTCGATCCCCGAGCTGGTGGCCGCGCTGAAGCGCCCACGACGCGTGATGTTGATGGTGAAGGCCGGCGAGACAGTCGACCAGATGATCGGGAGCCTGGCGGCGCACCTGGAGCCGGGCGACATCGTCATCGACGGAGGGAACTCGCATTACCCGGACACCAACCGCCGCACCAGGACGCTGGCGGAGAAGGGGATCCTGTTCATCGGCACCGGGGTCTCCGGCGGCGAGGAAGGCGCGCGCCACGGCCCGTCGATCATGCCGGGAGGCAGCCCGGCGGCCTGGCCGCACGTGAAGGAGATCTTTCAGGCGATCGCAGCCAAGGTGGCCGACGGCACCCCGTGCTGCGATTGGGTGGGAGAAAACGGCGCCGGCCACTACGTCAAGATGACGCACAACGGCATCGAGTACGGCGACATGCAGCTCATCTGCGAGGCCTACCACCTGCTGAAGGATGGACTCGGCCTGAGCGCCGCCGAGCTGCACCAGGTGTTCGCCGAGTGGAACCGGGGAGAGCTGGACAGTTACCTGATCGAGATCACCGCCGAGATCTTCGCCAAACAGGACGAAGATGGCGCGCCGCTCATCGACAAGATCCTGGACACCGCCGGCCAGAAGGGCACGGGCAAGTGGACCGGGATCAGCTCGCTCGAGCTGGGCGTCCCGGTAACGCTGATCGGGGAAGCGGTCTATGCGCGCTGCCTTTCGGCGATGAAGGACGAGCGGGTGGCGGCCGGCGCGCTGCTCAACGGACCCGCACGCGCGGCTGCGGCGGACCGCGCGGAATTCATCGAAGACACACGGCGCGCACTGTACTGTTCGAAGGTGATCTCCTATGCGCAGGGATACATGCTGATGCGCGAGGCGGCCAAAGAACAGGGATGGAACCTGAACTTCGGCGGGATCGCGTTGATGTGGCGCGGCGGGTGCATCATCCGCAGCCGTTTCCTCGGCAAGATCAAGGAGGCGTTCGACAACAACCCGCGGCTCACCAGCCTGCTGATGGACGATTTCTTCCGCAACGTGTTGAACCAATACCAGGCGTCCTGGCGGCGGGGGGTCGTACGGGCGATCGAACACGGCGTGCCCACGCCGGCCTTCTCGACGGCGCTGGCGTTCTACGACGGCTACCGCACCCCGCGCCTGCCGGCGAACCTGCTGCAAGCGCAGCGGGACTACTTCGGCGCGCACACCTACGAGCGCCTCGACCGGCCGCGCGGCGAATTCTTCCACACAAACTGGACCGGGCGCGGCGGGCGTGTCTCATCGGGCACCTACAACGTGTGACGCGAGGAGAGCGAGCCACGAGTCCGCGAGGAGAGAAAGAATGACTCACGGTTTGAGTATCCGTCCTGCTGGTGCGCTGGACTTGCTCTCGCTCGGCGCCCTGGTCCACCGCCTGGATCCCGGGATCATCCCGTTCCGCAAGGCGAGCGAGTGCCGGATCCATGTCAGCGGCGGGGAATTCAACGTCGCCGCCAACCTCGCGGACTGCTTCCGCCTCCAGGCGGCGATCGCCACGGCGATGGTCGACTACCCCATCGGGGACCTGATCGCCGAGCGGGTCAAAGCGATGGGCGTGAGAGGGTTTTACAAGCGGTTCCCTCACAACGGAGTCAACGGCCCGAACATGGCGGCCGTCTACAGCGACCGCGGCCAGGGCGTGCGCGCGCCGGTGGTCTTCTACAACCGGGCCAACGAAGCGGCCGCGCAACTGAAGCCGGGCGACTTCGACTGGAAGTCGATCATGGCAGGCGGGGTGCGCTGGTTCCATAGCGGCGGGATTTTCGCCGCGTTGTCCCAGACCACCGGGGAGCTGATCATCGAGGGGATGCAGGCGGCCACCTCCGCCGGCGCCGTGGTTTCCTTCGACCTGAACTATCGCGCCAAGCTGTGGAACATCTGGGGAGGGCACGAACGGGCGATGGCGGTCATCGGGCGGATCGTCGAGAACGTTGACGTGCTGGTGGGCAACGAAGAGGACTTGCAGATGGGGCTGGGGATTGCCGGCCCCGAGGTCGCCTCGCGATCGAAGCTCGATCCGAGCGCGTTCTTCGGAATGATCGACCGGGTGGTGGAGAAGTACCCGCGTGTGCGGATCGTGGCGACAACCCTGCGCGAGGTGCACTCGACCAACCGGCATAGCTGGAGCGCGGTGGCCTGGGTGAACGGGCAGACCTTCGTCGCCCCCGCCTGTGAGCTGGACGTGCTGGACCGCGTCGGCGGCGGCGACGGGTTCGCCTCCGGCCTGTTCTACAGCCTGCTCACCGGGGAGTCGCCGGAAGAGGCGGTGCGGCTGGGCTGGGCGCACGGAGCGCTGCTCACCACTTTCCCTGGCGACACCACCATGGCGACCGTCGAGCAGGTGCGTGCATTCGCCCAGGGCGGCTCGGCGCGCATCCAGCGCTAAGGTGGGACAGGCCTCCTGGCCTGTCCTCCCGGCCTGTCCTCCCGGCCTGTCCGGGACAGGCGAGGACGCCTGTCCTACTTACTCCGAGCGCAGGGCCGCCAACGGGTCCACCGACGCCGCGTTCCTCGCCGGAAGCCAACAACTGAACAGGGCCACCACAACAAGCACGGCTGAGGCCGCCAGGTATATCACCGGGTCCGCGGCGCTGACCCCGTAGAGAAGCGTCGAGAGCAACCTGGAGAGCACCGTGGCCCCGGCGAGTCCCAACACGAGCCCGATCGACACCAGTCGCATCCCGTTGAGAAGCGCCATCCGGAGCACCTGCGGCCTGGTCGCGCCAAGCGCCATCCGGATTCCGAATTCTCTGGTTCGCAGGCCGACCCAGTACACCTGAAGACCGAACACCCCCGCCATCGCCAACGCCAGCGCCGTGGCCCCGAACAGGCTGATGAGCAGCGTTCGGAACCGAGGCTGCGCCAGTTCCCCATCCAGGATCTGCGGGAAAGTCCGGACGTCTGTGACCGGCACCACCGGATTGAGCCGCTTCACTTGCTCGCGGAGGGAAGCCGCGAACGTGCCCGGGTCGCCGCGAGTCCGCACCACCAGGTAAGCCCAGTGCCAGGCCCACTGGAGATCGGGCTTGAAAATTTCCGGCTGGCTGGAACTGGTCAGGCCGCTGTTGCGGATGTTCTCGACACAGCCAATCACTTCGTGCCAGTAAGGCGCGGCGGCGGGCTCGCGCTCGCGGCGCGATGCCAGACCGATGTCGATCCGTTGGCCCAGCGGGTCCGCGTTGCCGAAGTATCTCTGAGCGGCCGCCTGGTTCAGGATCACAACGTCGGGAGCGCCCTCGTTGTCGAAATCCGAGAAGTCGCGCCCTTGCCGGAGCCGGGCGCCGAGCGTCCGAAAATAGCCCGGCGTGACCGCGCGAACGATGCCCGTGGGAAGCGAGTTTGGATCGGCGTAAGTTTGCCCTTCCACGCTCACGGTTTGCGGCAGCGAGCCCGACGAAGGCGGCAGCCGGTACGCTGCCGCCGCGCTCACAACCACCGGGAGGGCTCGAATGCGTTCGAGAACCGCGCGCGTAAACACCTGCGGACGGTTCGGGCCGGCGGTGCGGCTTCCCGAGAAGCTGCTGGCGGATAGATCGATGCGCGCCGTGACGATTCCCGAAGGCTCGAACCCAGGCGCCACTTGCTGAAGATGGAACAAGGTCTTCAGGAGCAGACCGCAGACCACCAACAGCATGAGGGAGAGCGCGACCTCGGTCACCACCAGCCCATCCCGCATACGCGCCTGCTTGTGCCCTGCCGACGACGACCGACCTTCCTGGAGTGACTCCGCCTGCGCGGAACCCGAGAGGCTCCACGCTGGAGCCGCGCCAAACAGCAGGGCCGTAAGGATCGATGCCAGCATGGTGAATCCGATCACACGAAGATCGACCGTCACGCCGGCCAGTCGCGGCACTTCCTGAGGACCAAGGCGGCGGATCAGGTCGAGGCCCCAATAAGCGATCCCAATCCCCACGGCCGCGGCCAGCAGCGCGGTGAGGACATTTTCGGTCAGCAGTTGCCGGATCAGGCGTCCGCGCGGCGCTCCCAGCGCGACGCGCACGGCCAGCTCTTTCAACCGGCTCCTGCCCCGCGCCAGCAGAAGATTCGCTACGTTCGCGCACGCGATGAGGAGCACCATCCCGGCGGCCCACATCATGGCGGTCAACGATCTGCTGGCCTGGCCGACCAGTTGTTCGGCGAGGGGCACGACGTGAACACCCGTGCTGATCCCACGGTCGCCGAAGCTCTCGGCAATGCGGCGCTGGATGAGGGTGAGTTGAGTCTGGGCATGTTCGGTGGTAACACCCTCGCGCAGACGCGCCAGAACCTGGAACCACGGCGGCGTGCGCCGCTCCATTCCAACGCCCATTGCACTGGTCGACAACCAGACCTGTTCGCGGCCGGGAAACGAGAACCCGGGAGGCATGACGCCGACTATGTCGAACGTCCTTCGCCGGAAGCTGTCCACAAGGAGCTGTCGCCCGATCACGCCCCGGTCGGCGCTGAACGCGGAAGTCCACAGCTCGTGGCTCAGAATCGCGGCGAGACTTCCGCCTTCCAGGTCCTCGGCCGGAATAAACGCCCTGCCCAGCGCGGGCCTGACTCGCAGCGCTTCCCAAACGCCCGAAGAAGCGTAAACCCCATCCACACGCCGCGGGTTGCCCGGCAGCTCGAGGTTGAACTCACCGCTGCCTTGCCAGACCGGCCAGAAACCGATGGACTCGAACGCCGTTGCCGTTCGACGCCAGTCGACAAAGTTCGCCGGCGCCACCCGGCGATCTTCGGCTCCGCGCTCCCTGGGACGCTCCCAGATCATCACCAGCCGCTGAGGTTCCGTATACGGCAAGGGCCGCAGCAGAACGCCGTCGAAAACACTGAACACCGCCGCGACGGCGCCGATCCCAAGCGATAGCGAAACGACGGTGGTGAAGGTCAACACCGGCGCCCTTCGCATCGACCGAAGGCCATAACGCACGTCCTGTGCGATTTCGATGGTCATGTACCCTCGTGGCGCAGGCTCTCAGCCTGCCGCGCCGAGACTCGTCTCGGCGCCTGCGGTCCGCTGGCTGTTCTCGATGTAGGCGGCAATTCGCTCCAGCTTCCGCTCCTCTCGGACCCAGTGATCGTAAGACTCCGCCTGATAGTGCGTTGAGCCGCTGGAAATTCGCTGGCGTCGAGACGAGTCTCGACGCGGCAGACACGAGTGTCTGCGCCACATCGTTGGCTCGGAGGCTGTCAAACTGATTACCAAATGAGCTTCGCGGCCAACTGGATTTCACGCCCCGAGCCGGCGCCTGTTATCCGGCCAAAGTTTGCCGACGACGCGTTGGTGCTCGGCTCGTTGAAATTCACCTGGTTGAAGGCGTTGAAGAACTCGCCGCGAAACTGAATTCGCACTCCCTCGCGGATCGCGACGTCCTTCATGACGGCGACGTCAGTACGGCCGGACGCCGGCCCGCTGACGATATTGCGCCCGGACGTCCCATAAAAGCCGCGCGGGATCTGGGGCGGCGGTACGAAGACGGCCGTGTTGAAGAACTGGCTGAGGAAGGAATGGCGGTTCGGGTGTGTACGCACGATGTCGTCATACGTCGCGCCGGCGATGAGCTGAGCCCGCTGTGCCTGGCCGGTGCCGTTGAGCGCGACGTCGGTGCCCATTTGAAAATCCATGGGAGCGCCGCTCTGAATCGAATGAAACACGCCGAGGCTCCAGCGCTCGAGCAGGTACTTCGCCAGCGAGTTGCTGAATTTGAATTCGGGGCTCCACAACCAGCTCACCGAAACGACGTGGCGCCTGTCGAAGTCGCCTCGCCCCTTGTCCAGATTCAGGTTGAAGGGGTTGGACACTCCGGGGGTGAGACCCGGCTGGGGAGCGACCACGTTGTCGACCGCCTTGGATAACACGTAGGAACCGAGGAACGAAAGGCCGCGGCTGAAGCGCTTGTCCACACGGAATTGGGCGGCGTGGTAACCGGACCGATAGTCATTGCCCAGATAACGGGATTGCGTGTTGAGCAAACCTCTGGTCCGCGGATACAGCACCCTGTTGTTGATGTTTTGGGCCGACGGGGCCTGGCCGGTCAGCGGGTCCGGTCCGAACACCGCCGGGTTCCAGTGACGATGCCCCTCCAGCTTCTGCGAAAGCTTGCCAACGTAGCTCACCGACAGAGCCACGTCGCTTTGTAGCTGCCGCTCGATGGTGAGATTCATCGATTGCGTGTAGGGCACCACCAGGTGGGCATCGGTGGAGACCAGGTTGGCAGGCAACGGGAAGGCGCACCGCACGCCCGGGAACGCCGGGATGGCCACGCAGCCGAAATTGCCCGACAGGATGCCCTGCGGCGGTAAGGGGCGGTTGAGGGAACGGTACGGATCGTCGACCAGACCCTGGCGCAGAATATCGGTGCCGGCGAACGGCGCCTCGGAGGTATGCACGACGTTGGCGCTGAGCTGGTCGAAGAAGATCCCGTATCCGCCGCGTACGCTGGTCTTGCCATTGCCGAACACATCCCAGGCAAAGCCGAAGCGCGGACCGTAGTTGTTCAAGTCATCGAAGCTGAGCTTCCCGTTCCCAGGCAGCCCGGGATCACCGGGGAACAGGACGTAGGGGATGGAATCCGGCCTGACCGTCGAGCGTCGGTCGAAGTTTGGCAGATCGGTGAGGGTGTGGCGTTTGAACTTCTGGTCCCAGGCGAAATAAGGCTCCCAGCGCAGGCCGAAGGTAAGGGCCAGCCGGGGAACCACCTTGAACTCGTCCTGGAAGAACCACTGGTGCTTCCAGGCGATCGGTTCACTGCCCGGCTGCCCGAACAGCACGCTCAACTGGTCGAAACGCCCGAGCAGGAAGTCGCTCATCGCATAGCCGGTATTGACGCTGGTGAAGCTGACGCTGCGGGTCTGCGTGTAGAAACTGTTCAGCACCCAGTCGACCTTGTGGACCTCGTAACCCCATTTCAGGGTGTGGCGGCCGCGGATCCAGCTCATCGATTGCCGCAGGTGCCAGTTGCGATAGTCATGGCCGTTGGGATTTACCTGGTTCACACTGAACAGGCCCTGCACGCTCACGGAGACTCCTTCGCCGTTAATGCCCGCCGGAAGCTTGATGCCCATGCTTTCCGGAGGGTAATACTTGTTGGGCACGGTCGAAGAGTCGGCGTGCATATAGTCCACGGTGAGTTCGTTGAGCAGGGTGGGAGTGATCGTGTAGGTGCTGGTGAGAGAGTAGCTTCTGGTGTCTACGTTGGTTCTTCCCGTGAACCGCTCGATGTAGCCGCTGGTGGTCTTCTGCCGGTAGGAGTCCCGGTAGAAGTGGCCAAAAAGGTTATGGCGCGGGCTTTGCAGGAAATCGAACCGGCCCATGTAGCTGTAGTTGCCGGAAGACTGCGGATTCTGCGAGACGAAGACTCCCGTCGACGATACCGGGACGAACCGCTCGAGAATGCCCTTGGCCGCCGGGCTGATGCAGGTCGGGCTGACCACGTTCCCCGCGAGGCAGGGGCGGCCGGCTGAGTCTCGCATCGGCTGGCCGGTGAGAGGGTCGGCCGGGTTGCGGAGTGAGGTTCGCACCTGTGTGAAGTCGCCTGCGCGCTCGGCCGGCGAGGGAACCACCGTCTGCGACGAGCCCGTTTCCGGCCGATTCTCGTGCCGCTGGTAGTAGCCGAAGAAAAACAGCCTGTCGCGCTTGATGGCGCCTCCGGCGGCGCCGCCGAACTGGTTTTGCCTGGTCTGGGCGCGCCGGGGCTGAAAGAAGCTCCTGGCATTCAGCTTGTCATTTCGCAGGAACTCCCAGGCGGTGCCGTGGAACTGGTTGGAGCCTGCCTTGGATGCCACCGAGATCTGGCTGCCCGAATTGTTGCCGTATTCGGACGTGAAATTGTGGGTCTGAATGCGGATTTCCTGAACCGCGTCGGGCGGTGGAACATTCATCCCCGTGGTTTGACCGAAGTGAGTGAAATTCGCTCCGTTGAAGGTGAAGTTGTTGCTCACCGAACGGCCGCCGTTCACGCTCATGTTCGGCCCTGCCCGGGTATTGCTCACTTCCTGCGGTGCGCTCACTTCCGTGATGCCCGGCAGCGTGCGCGCCAGAGAGAAGACGTTGCGGCCGCTCAGCGGAAGGTCCTGGACCCGGCGATCGTCCACCAACCCGGAAAGCGTCTGGCTGGTCGTGTTCACCAGGGTCGCGGTGCTGGAGACGGTAACCTCGGTTTGAACCGAGCCGACCCGAAGCGACGCATCCAGCCGTAGGTTTTCGCCGGAGGTGAGGCGCACGTCACCCTGGACCTGCTTTTCAAAGCCACGAGCGGCGACGGCGATCTCGTACACTCCCGGCTGCATCGCCAGCAGATTGAAGAAGCCGGTGCCGTCGGTTACAACGGACCTCGTGAGCTGCTGCCCGGTCAGGACCGCCGTGACGCCGGCCCCGGCGACGGCGGCGCCGGTCGCGTCTCTGACGAAGCCGCTGATGGTGCCCGCGACCTGCGCGGTCAACACGGACGCCGTGAAGGGGCCCAACAATGCCAGGCCCAACAGAGCCAGAATCCGCAAGGACATTTCGTGCCTCCTGTAGTAAGAGACTCAGCCGCTGGTCGCCGCCGCGGCGCCGCCAATTTGCGGGATCACCTCGCCGTGAACGTCAGTGAGACGCATGTGGCGGCCGTTGAAAAAGTAGGTCAGGCGCTTGTGGTCGATGCCCATCAAGTGCAGGACAGTGGCGTGGAAGTCAAAAACACTGACGGGCTGACGTGCCACTTTGTAGCCGAACTCGTCGCTTTCGCCGATGATCTGGCCGCCCTGGATGCCGGCGCCCGCCATCCAGAAACTGAAGGCGTTGGGATTATGGTCGCGGCCGACGCCGCGCTGAGAGATGGGCATGCGGCCGAACTCGGTGTGCCAGATCACGAGTGTTTCCTCGAGCAGGCCGCGGCGCTTCAAATCCGCCAGCAGGCCCGTGATCGGTTGGTCCACTTCCCTGGCGTGCTGGCCGTGGTTATCGATGATGCTGTTGTGGGCGTCCCAGGTGTCGACGGTGTCGTTCACATAGGCGCCACTCCAAAGCTGCACAAAGCGCACGCCCCGCTCCACCAGCCGCCGCGCCAGCAGGCACTGGCGTCCGAACGGCTCGGTTGCGGGATTCTCCAGGCCGTAAAGCCGCTTGGTCTCTTCCGATTCCTGGGCTAGGTTGACGGCTTCCGGCGCGCAGCTTTGCATGCGGTAGGCCAGCTCGTAAGAGGCGATGCGGGCGGCCAGATCGCTCGAGCCGGGGAAACGTTCTTCATGCTGCTGATTCAGCCGTAGCAGATGGTCAAGCCGCCGGCGCTGCTGTTCGGGAGTGACCAAGGCAGCCGGCGGGCGGAGGTCAAGGATCGGATCCCCTGTGGAGCGGAACACTGTCCCCTGGTATCCCGCGGGCAGGTAGCCCGCGCCCCAGTTGTTGGGTCCGTTAAAAGGCCCTCCCCGATGGTCGTGGATGACGACAAAAGCCGGCAGGTTCTGGTTCTCGGTACCGAGCCCATAAGCGATCCAGGCGCCGTAGCTGGGGGAGCCCGGGATCAACGCGCCCGTGTTCCACTCGAAGTGCGAAATCGAGTGATCGTTCGAGCGGCCTACCGCCGAGCGGATCAGCGCCAGCTCGTCCACCATGGTCGCCATGTGCGGGAAGATTTCGGACACATCCATGCCCGCACGGCCGTATTTCCGGAACTTGTACGGGCTGCGCATGATGGGACCCGGATAGCCCTGCTGGACCTGGACGTCGCCTTCCCCCGGCAATGGCTGGCCGTGATACTTGTCCAGCGCCGGCTTGGGATCGAAAGTATCGATGTGGCTGACGCCGCCGCACATGAAAAGCGAAATGACGTTCTTGGCCCGCGGCTTCCAGTGTCCGGGCTTGGGCGCATGCGCCGACTGGATGCCGCGCACGCTCTCGCATCCGCCGGCGGCCAGAAGGCCGTCCTGGTTCAGCAGGTAGGCCAGCGCCAGACCGCCGACGCCCTCGCCGGCCTGGAACAGCAGATCGCGCCGCGAAAGATAGCCAGTGTTGCGGTCGGGAGTCGCGTCATTGGACATAAAGGAACTCGTTCAGATTCAGGATCACGTTGCATAGATCCGTGAGCGCCAGCAGGTGGGGATCGCCGTCCGGGGTGACGCCATGGTGCGCCCGCTGCTGTTCGAGGAACTGCAAGTTGTCAGCCATTTCGCGGGACGACGGATTGCGGCTGAGCGCCACCTGGTATGCGGTTCGGATCTGCCCGTCGGGCGATGGGCCCGCCGCGTGGCGCACCCGGGCGGCGAAATGCTGCGACTGGAGCAGGACGAACTCACTGTTCAGCAGCGTCAGCGCCTGTGTCGGGACCGTGGTGATGTTGCGGCGTTCGCAGCTCACCATGGTGTCTGGCTGGTCAAACACTTCGAACATGGGGTGCTTTCGCGCCCGCTTCCAGTAGGAAAAAACGCTGCGTCCCCACGTGGAAGGCTCTTCCTTTGTGAGGATCCACCTGCCCACTCGCTTCACCTCTTCATGCACCGAAGCGGGCAGGGAGGGGAAGAAGGGAGGCCCGCCGGCCTGCGGATTCAACTGCCCGCTCGTCGCCAGGATGAGATCGCGAACGATCTCGGCCTCCACGCGCCGCATCGGAAAGCGCCAAAGATAGACATTGTTGGGGTCGCTCTCGGAGTTCGCCGGCAACTGGAAGCTCGCCGTCATCTGATAGGTCTGAGAGGTCAGGATCAGGCGGTGGATTGCTTTCATGCGCCATCCCTGCCGGACGAACTCGGTGGCGAGCCAACCGAGCAGCTCCGGATGAGACGGGAGACCACCCAGCCGGCCGAAGTTGCTCGGCGAGGCGACCAAGCCGCGTCCGAAGTGGTGGTGCCAGATACGATTCACCATCACGCGCGCCGTGAGCGGGTTGTCCGCCGAAGCGATCCATTCGGCCAGCGCTCGCCGGCGCCCGCTCGAGAGCCGCCCGTTAGTCGGCGTGGGAATCCTTGCCGGACCGCCGCCGGTAATGACGGAGAGGAAACCTGGCTCGACGAGCGTACCTTTGCCCGGCTCGGACAGCGGCGGGAAGTAGAGCGGTGGGGGCTCATAGGGCTGTCCCGGTCGGGGCACGAAGCTGCCCTCGAAGTCCACTTTGATTCGCTTGGCGGTGGTGCCGGGCACAGGTTCGTCGCCTGGGCCGTCGGGTGTAAACCGATAGTCGCCGTCGCGGATGCCGGCCGCTACCTCAAAACGCCTCGGAAGCTGCCGGGTGAGCTCCCGGAGCTCGGTGTCCAGCCTGGAGCGCTCTTCCCGGTCGACATCGCTCAGCGGCGGGATGCGCATTCCGGCAGCGCGGACAGACAACACCTGCGCCGCCAGCAGATTCTGGCCCGGCGTGCGCTGTTGTTCCGGAGTGCGAACAGCGAGTTGAATATCCTCCGGGAAGGTCTTCAGTCTTTCCTCGAAGGCCGCCCGGCGGTAGGGTTCCTCGATCTTCCGGATCTGCTCCCGCAGCGGCCGGATCTTGCCTTCGAGCGTGGTTCTGAGCTTCTCGGCCGCGACCGCTTCCTCGGCGGGCGCCAGCGGATGGTCGTAGTCGATAAATGGGAAAAAGACCGCCGCCATGCGGTAGTAGTCCATCTGGGAGACGGGGTCGAACTTATGATCGTGGCATCGGGCGCAGGCGACGGTCAGCCCGAGAAACGCCCGCGAAGTGGTGGCGATCATGTCGTCGATGTAGTCGTAACGGTAGTGAGGGTTCTGCTTCTCGCGAAACAGCACGCGGGGACCGATGCGATGGAAGCCGGTGGCGATCACCGCGTCATAGCCGGCCCCCTGGTCCAGCTCATCGCCGGCGAGCTGTTCACGAACAAACCGATCGTAAGGCTTGTCCTGGTTGAAGGACTGGATCACGTAGTCGCGATAACGCCAGGCGTTCGGATTGTCGTCGTCGTGAATGTGGCCCCAGCTATCGGCGTAGCGCGCCACGTCGAGCCAGTGCCTGCCCCAGCGCTCACCGTAGTGCGGCGACGCGAGCAGACGGTCGATCTGTTTCTCCCAGGCGTCCGGAGCCGGGTCGTTGACAAAAGCCTCCACCACGTCGGGAGGCGGCACCAGCCCGATCAGGTCGAGCCAGGCGCGGCGGATCAACGTCCGGCGGTCGGCCGGCGGGGCTGGCGTGAGGCCTTTCTCATCGAGAGCTTTCTTGAGGAAGGCGTCGATCGGGTGGGCCCTCCACCGCGGATCGCTGAGCTGGGGAATGGCGCGACGGACAGGTTTTTGGAAAGCCCACCAGTTGCGCTCTCTTTCGCTGAATAGCTTTTCCCGGATCGTTGCCGGCGCCGGCCAAAGCAGGAACCCGCCGAGCAGCAGGATGGCTCCGCCGACTCTTACTAACATCATGCCCCCCCCAGGTAGGATACCAAGTGTGACAGGCCTCCCGGCCTGTCCGTCCCGGCTCCCTGTAGGTTTGGGTAATAATATGGCACGGATGCAACTTGGCGCAACAGAGTCGCCGTCCCCGGGGACGCCTGACGGAATGGGAGGCATTTCGTTGCGGAAGATTCTTGAGGTTGCCCTCACTGCTTTGGTCCCCGCGTTCGTGGCCGCAGCGCTGACTTGGTTCGGAAGCCAACCATGGTGGTACGGTGCAGCCGTGTTTGCCGGCGGCCTTCTCTGGCTTCGCTGCATTTTTCGATTGCGCCGCCGAGCAACCCTCCAGGGGCCGGGCGGCGAGCCGCTCAAGCAGCCCCAGCCCCTTTGGGCGTGGGGCGGAGTTTTGGGCCTCCCGCCTCTGATGCTGGCAGGATGGATTGCTATCGATCGCGCCCAGGGGATGCCCCCGAAATTCAAGCCTGGCGAGATTGGCATTCTCATCGCCGCGGTACCGGGCGACCCGACCGCCCAGAATTCCTATGAGCAGGCGATCCTGGCGGCGGTTGTCGAAGAGGGAGGCGATCTCAACAAGCGCATCAAGGTTCGCCTGCTGGGGCGTCCCTTGCCGGCGGACGCCGAAGGGCAGCATCGCGCGGCCCTCCGCATTGCCGAGCGGGTCGGGGCTGCCTTTGTGATTCGCGCCGCTCGAGTGGAAGGCGGCCATCAGATCTGGATCAGCAGAGCCCCGCGCAGCGGCTTCGGGGCCGCGGAGGATCGCGCCGGCTACGTCAGCCGCGGGCAATTAGCTGAGCCGGACAAGCTGCAAATGCCCAGGGATGTCCGGGTGTTGGCGCGTTACGCTCTGGCGTTGTCAATGTACGAAAACGGCGACTACGCCGTTGCGGCGGGGCAGTTGGAGAAATTGCTTACCGAGCCTTACTGGCCAAAGCTGGCTCCCGAACAGGGGGTTGTCAACCTCCTTCTGGGCAATTCGTGGTCTCAGGATCCCAAGTCTCCTGACCAGTCGGTTCCCAAGGCCATCACAGCCTACCGAGGAGCGCTCCAAATCTACACCCGCGACAAATTTCCCACCGAATGGGCGAGGACCCAGAACAACCTGGGAATCGCTTACCGCAATCTGCCCAGCGGGGACCGGGGCGAAAACCTGCGCCGGGCCATCGAGGCCTACAAGCTTGCGCAGGAAATCTACACCCGCGAGAAGTTCCCCGTCGATTGGGCGGCGACCCAGAACAACCTGGGAACCGCGTACTCGGATCTGCCCAGCGGGGACCGGGGAGAAAACCTGCGCCGGGCCATCGAGGCCTGCCAGCGCGCCCTGGAAGTCCGAACCCGCGAGAAGTTCCCCGTCGATTGGGCGACGACCCAGAACAACCTGGGAATTGCTTACGGTAATCTGCCCAGCGGGGACCGAGGCGAAAACCTGCGCCGGGCTATCGAGGCCTACAAGCTTGCGCAGGAAATCTACACCCGCGAGAAGTTCCCCGTCCAGTGGGCGACGACCCAGAACAACCTGGGGGTCGAGTACTCGGGTCTGCCCAGCGGGGACCGGGGAGAAAACCTGCGCCGGGCCATCGAGGCCTACCAGCGCGCCCTGGAAGTCCGAACCCGCGTGAAGTTCCCCGTCGATTGGGCGATGACCCAGAACAACCTGGGAATTGCTTACGGTAATCTGCCCGGCGGGGACCGGGGAGAAAACCTGCGCCGGGCCATCGAGGCCTACCAGCACGCCCTGGAAGTCTACACCCGCGACAAGTTCCCCGTCGATTGGGCGATGACCCAGAACAACCTGGGAATTGCTTACGGTAATCTGCCCGGCGGGGACCGGGGAGAAAACCTGCGCCGGGCCATCGAGGCCTACCAGCGCGCCCTGGAAGTCCGAACCCGCGAGAAGTTCCCCGTCGATTGGGCGATGACCCAGAACAACCTGGGAATTGCTTACGGTAATCTGCCCGACGGGGACCGGGGAGAAAACCTGCGCCGGGCCATCGAGGCCTGCCAGCGCGCCCTGGAAGTCTACACCCGCGACAAGTTCCCCGTCGATTGGGCGATGACCCAGAACAACCTGGGAAACGCGTACTCGGGTCTGCCCAGCGGGGACCGGGGAGAAAACCTGCGCCGGGCCATCGAGGCCTACCGGCGCGCCATGGAAGTCCGAACCCGCGTGAAGTTCCCCGTCCAGTGGGCGATGACGCAGAACAACCTGGGAAACGCGTACTCGCGTCTGCCGAGCGGGGACCGGGGAGAAAACCTGCGCCGGGCCATCGAGGCCTACCAGCGCGCCCTGGAAGTCCTAACCCGCGAGAAGTTCCCCGTCGATTGGGCGACGACCCAGAACAACCTGGGAACCGCGTACTCGCGTCTGCCGAGCGGGGACCGGGGAGAAAACCTGCGCCGGGCTATCGAGGCCTACCAGCGCGCCCTGGAAGTCCGAACCCGCGAGAAGTTCCCAGTCGATTGGGCAAAGACGACGCTCCGCATGACTAGAGCGGAAACCGGCCTGCCCTCGAGCCAAGGTAAGCCACCCAACCCCCAGTTGCTCCGTACTCTAGAGCGGGTGATGGAGACGTTCCGTAGTTCAGGGATGGTTTCAGAGGTTCCCGAAGTCGAGCAACTGATCCGGAGCCTTCAACAGCGCGGGCGCAAGAAATAGGCTGTTCCTGTTTTCAAAACAGGTACTTCAGCCCGAACTGCATCTCCCGGTTGTTGATGACCGTCGAGGAGATGCGGCCGAAATCGGCTCCGCCCAGCGACCGGCCGGGTGCGTTGAACTGCGGGGTGTTCAGGAAATTGAACGCCTCATATCGGAACTGGAGCCGTTGGCCCTCGCGGACGCGAAACTCTTTGTGCAGGGAAATGTCCCAGGTCTTCTGCGCCGGCGCGTCGAACAACGATACGCCGGCGTTGCCATAGCCCTTCGGTCCGAGGTAAAGCCCCTCGCCCGCGCAGCCGTCGCACTTCGAGCGAACGAAGGCGGCCGTATTGAACCACCGGTCGACGCTACGCCCCGGCAGGGCGCGCTCCACCTTCTGCCCGGCAACGATGTGCGGCCGTACGGCGCCGCTCTGCGGGCCGGTGTTCTGCGAATCGCCCGTCTGGCCGACGGTGACGGGGAGACCGGAGGAAAGTGAAACAATCCCGTTGAGAGCCCAACCCCCCAGGATCCAGTTCGCCGGCCCGCGCGCGGCGCGGAACCAGGGCAGCTCCCAGATGTGGCTCACGACGAGCCGGAAGCGCTGATCGATCTGGGAGCGGCCGTAATCGGCCCGGCGATCGCGCGGGTCCTGCGTGTAGTTGGGGCCGAAGGGTCCGCCTTCATTCACGCTGTAGCCGATCGAGTTGGCGTGCTGGTAGTTGAAGGCCGCGTGCAGCGACATGCCCCGGGTGTAGCGCTTTTCGGCGCGCAATTGCAGTGCGTTGTAATTGGCGTTGGTCCAGCTCTCCAGCAGTCGCACCGTCCCGAGCGGGAGCTGCGTGTCCGGAGCGCGCGAGTCGGCATAGAACTGGATCGGCCGGCGTCCCTGCACGGCGCCGAGCCCCGGGTCCGGGTTGTTCCAGTTCTGGATGGGCATGTCGATGTGCGAGGCGGCGTTGCCGACGTAGGCCACGCCGACGACCAGTGCCTGGCCGATGCTTCGCTCGATTTCCGCGGTCCACTGCCAGATCTTGTTGTTCAGGTACATCGAACGGTTGTCGCGATCGGCCTTGAGCCAGCCCAACGCGACGATGGCCTGCGGGCCGCCGCCGGCCGGAGAACCGGCGAACGGATTCTGAATTGTGGCGGTGGGGCGGTTGCGGTCGTTCTGGAAAACGATCGAGCCGGAAAAAGGCGGGTTCAGCCCGAGGATATTAAAGTTGTTGGTCTGCTGCGGGCTGTAATAGAGGCCCGAGCCGAGGCGGAGCACGATGGTGTCGGAGAATCGGTAGGCCAGCCCCAGCCGCGGCATGAACTGCCGGTAGTTGATGTCATAGAGCACTTCTTTGACGTTCGGTTGGGGGACCAGCAGCGGGACGAACTGGCCACCGACGGTCCGCGCCTGGCCGGGGACGAACGACAGGTTCCGGATCTTGCCGTTGTCGTCGGTAACCCCGCCGTACCAGTCCCAGCGAATACCGTAGTTGATGGTGAGTTTGGGAGTGGCTTTGTAGTCGTCGAGCCAGTAGAGCCCGACCTTCTGCTGCCGGATGGCGGACAGCGGCGCGCCCTCGGCGGAATTGGCGTTGAGCGGAATGCCGAGCAGGAAGGCGGCGAAGGCATCGGGGATGCCGGTGATATCGCGTGTGAAAGTGATCTGGCCGCGTGGCAGGTTGCTGGCTTCGTTATCGGTGGGGCCGGTCCGCCATTGACCGCCGAACTTGAAGTTGTGCCGGCCGCGGCTGATGGTGAGACTGTCGGCGGCCTCGACGGTGCTGTTGATGTTGAAGGTGACGTTGCCGGAGCCGCTTCCGGCGTAGCCGGTGATGTTGACGTTCGGCATGCCCTCCTCGCGCGGCGTGAGCGTTCGATTGCCGTCGGTGACGACGCGGAAATCAAGGCCCAGGTCGCGATGCGTGAAATCGGTGTTGGTCTGGGCGGCGAGCTGGTTGGCGCGGATGCGGTTCAAGCCGAAGCGCAGGTCGTTGACCACCGTCGGGCTGACGATCCGGGTGTAACCGGCGCCGATGTTCTGCGCCCGGAAATCGCTGACGAAGCTGCTGACACGGGCGAGCGGATCGTTGCTCCAGGCCGATTCGACGATCACGTAGCGGGCGAAGACGCGGTCCCGGTCGGAGAAGCGGTGGTCGCCGCGGCCAAGCGCCTGGTCGCTGTTCAACACCTGGTTGTTGTTGCCGACGCGGTTCAGCGTGCTGCGCGCGGCCCGCGCCTCACTGTCGAAATTAGGCGGCGGAATGAAACCTCCCTCGGGGAACGGGCTGGTCTTCTTGAACGTGAGGAGATTCAGCGAGACGGGGTTCAGCAAATTCCGGGGAATCACATTGTTCGGGAACGGGACCGTGTCCCCGGGCAGGCGGATCGCCAGGTTCGCAGGCGCGGTCGTCGGATACCAGCGGTTGCCGGGCTCGAGCAGCTCGGAAAAATCGCCGGCCCGCATCGCCAGGGTCGCCACCGCCTGGCGGGACGGCGTGGCGCGGTTCTCGCGGCGGCCCTCGAAGTTGGCGAGCCAGAATGTCTTGTCGCGAACCAGCGGCCCGGAGATCACGCCGCCGAACTGGTTCCTCCGGAGCCGGTTTTTCTGCGCGCCCGGCGCCAGGAAAAAGCCGCGGGCGTCGAACTTGTCGTTCCGCACGAACTCGAACAGCGAGCCGTGCAACTGGTTCGAGCCCGACTTGATGACGACATTCATCTGGGCGCCCGAGTTCATCCCGTACTCTGCCGAATAGACCGCGCTCTGAATCTTGAACTCCTCGATCGCCTCGATCGACGGCGAAAACAGCATCGCGCTCTTGAAGCCGTCCGTCGCGTTGACGCCGTCCAGCGTGATGTTCGGCGTGATGTCCCGCTGCCCGTTGGCCGTCACCCCGACAATGTGGCCCGGCATCGCCCGCGTGCCGATCGTGCCCTGCCCATCCAGCCCCATGCGCGCGTTCGTGAAGGTGACGCCCGGGGTGAGCGTGGCGAGCTGGCCGAAATTGCGCATGTTCAGCGGCAGGTCCGCCACGCGTTTCTGCTCGACCACCGAGCCGAGCGTCGCGTCTTCCGTGCGCAGGAGGGGCGTTGCCGAGGTGACCTCCACCGTCTCCACTTGCTGGCCGACCTGCATGGAAAAGTCGATGCGCGCCTTCTGCTGAAGCTGGAGCACGATGCCACGGCGCACTTCCGTCTTGAAGCCCGGCGTCGCGCAGGTGACTTCGTACTCGCCTACTTCCAGCAGCGGGAAGACGTAGTTGCCCGTTTCGTTGGTCTTGGTCTGCCGCACGTCGCCGGTGACGCCGCGGCGCGCCGTGACCGTTGCCTCCGGTATCGCAGCGCCGGTGGGGTCGGTCACCAGGCCCAGAATCTGCGTCGAGACGGTCTGCGCCATGGCGCATCCCGCCAAAATGCAAAGCGCGAGCGTGATTCGGAGTAACACGATTTCGCCTCCTGATTGGAGGCCAGTATACACCCGGGCGCCGCTCAAAACGAGGCCGCTGCTGTGGATCGGTGAAGGCCTGGAGGCGATTTCACACCTCGGCATTCACGGCCTGGATCAGCGCCTTGATATAACCGTAGCCGAAGGCAAACGCCTGGAGACCGCCGGGATCGTCAGGATGCTGCGGCATATGGTCCGGGCAAAGCGACCAGGCGAATTGCGTGTCTCTCAGAACTCGCATGATCCTGTGAAAATCCATGTCGCCTTCGTCGGGGTAAACTTCCTCGAACCCGTGAAGCCCTCCGCGGATGTTGCGCATATGGATCTGGTATATCTTCTCTCGTCCCCCCAGGTATTGAACGATCGGGAGGATCTCCGTGTTCGGCTTCCTTAGCCCTTCGCCGGTCGTTCCCAGGCACAACTGGAACCCGTTGTAAGGGCTGTCAACAATGGATTCGTATCGTTTGATGGCTTCCCATATGGATGGCGAATCCCAGTTGTCGGCGCCCTGGTAGCCGAACGGCAGTCCCGGCGGATCATAGGGATGGCAGGCCATTCTCACGTCGTATTGCCTGGCTGCCGGGATGACTCGCTCGAGGAAGGTGGTGATGCGTTCCCAGTAGTCGTCCGAGGTGACCCTGCCCGATGGTCCCACGGCCAGATCTTTCCAGTTGTCCTCGAGCTGGAAGCCGGCGTAGGTAACCCCGCCTCGACCGGGCGTTCGCCGGTTTCGCCTGATCGGTATCACGGTCCAGTGATACGTGATTATCTTGACTCCCACTTGGGCGGCCTTTTGGATATTGCCGATGATGCTGTCGAGCCTGCGCTCCCGTTCCGGGCCCTTTCTGAGCGAAATATAATCGGCGTCCATTCGGATCGCTTCGAGCACGACCCCATGTTTGTCGCAGTTGTCTTTCATCATCTTCAGCTCATCCGGTTCCCAGGCGCCGTCCGGAGAGCGCCTGGTCACTTGTACGGTGAGATGCCTGACGCCGTGGCGCAGATTGTACTCCAGGTTTTGCCGGGACGTGATGCCCGCGTCGCGGCCCCCCGCTACGCTATGGTAGTCGCCCCCGACATGCATCAGGGTGTTTTTCCTGGGCGGAACGCGGGCAGTCTGCGCTGATGCGGCGCCGCCGGCGATGGCCCCGCCGACAATCTTCGTGCCGAACTCTCTTCGTCTCATCCAAGGTTCCCTCCTCGAGTTTTCCATGCGCCGGCTTTGATCCGACCTGGACGATTCTCGCATCTCGCGCGGTGGTTTACAAAGGCGCGTCGTTGAGCATTTGCCATTTGCAAACGGAGGCCTTCCTGAAACACGCCCAAGCCATCCTTGCCGAATCCGAACGGGCCAAGCTGGTGTCTTACCTCGCCAGCAATCCGGAAACCGGCCTACTGATACCGGGAACCGGGGGCGCGCGGAAGATCCGCTGGGCTATCCCCGGAAAAGGCAAACGCGGCGGCGCACGGACGATCTACTACTACCACAGCGAATCGATCCCGGTGTTCATCCTGGACATCTACGCTAAGAACCGGAAGGTCGATCTTTCGGATAGCGACAAGCGCAGCCTGAAGCGGGTCCTTGCTCAGATCCCATCGCAATACGTGAGAAGGAGGTAGACCATGCAGAGTCGTACAAAAAAGCCGCCAGGCACGAAACACACCGCTGCCGGACGGCGGCTCATCGACTCCATGCCTGCATGGGGTCATCATAGGGGAATGCCCGATGTCAAAATCCGAAGACTTCCTGACTGGGTGCTTGCGGCCCACAAACTGAGGGCCGAACACGCCGGCCGAAGTCTGGAAGAGGAACTGCGGGCTCTATTGACCGACGCCGCCATCAGGCCCCAGAAAGACTGCGCGGCTCAGATAGCTGCGTTTCGGGATCGGGTGCGGAGCAAGCACGGTTCGCTTTCCGACAGCACCCCTGGAATCCGCGGGGATCGCGAGACGCGCGGATGACCGTTGTTGACGCGTGCGTTGCGGTCAAGTGGAGCTGGCTCTCCAACTCAAGCATTCGTTACAGGACTGTCTGTACCTGGCTCTGGCGGAGCGTATCGGTGCGACGTTGATCACTGCGGACCAGGACTTTGTCGGCAAAGCCTCGCTCGCCCACGCGCTCGTCCGTCCTCTGCCAACTCCATCTCCATCAGCAGAGGACTCCAGAGGATCCGGTAGGGTAGGCTTTCAGAACAGATCCGAGTGCGTTCCGGTGCGGACGAGGTGCAGGTCGTCGCCGTCGATTTTGTAGATCAGCAGCCAATCCGGCTCGATATGGCAATCGCGGAAGTGCTTCCAGTCGCCGCCGAGCGGATGATCCTTATATCGCGGCGGCAGAGGGCCTCCCTCGATCAGCAGCAGGATCACCTCGCGCAACTTCGCCATGTCCTTGCCGCGCTTCTTTGCGAGTTTCACATCGCGCCGGAAATGCGCGCCGCTTACCGGGTTCCGCACCGGATCAGATTCCCAGGTCCTTGAACAGCGCGCCCGCGGAGGTCAGGCGCTTTCCCTTTCCCTTGTCGGCGGCGCGCATCGCCTTCACGGTCGTCGCGTTCGGGACCTTCACAGCGAATGGAAGGGCCTTCTCCGCGGCCACGCGGACCAGCAGCATGCGCACGGCGTCGGACACGGAGATTCCCATCCCGGCGAGCGTCTTCGCGGCGCGTTGTTTCGTCTTCTCATCCACGCGAACGTGAACCATCGTGGTCGACATAATTACCTCTCCGAGATACATTGTATCTCACCACTCGGCGCGCGCCAGTAGCTGCAACACGGCAGACCACACCACCAACGCGGCCACGTGCCCGCTGCTGGCAAATGTCGCGATGCACTCCAGGACGGCCAGGACGTGCCTGGCGCACTCCGCTCGCTTTTGCGGTGGTCCGCGGGCACGGGGAAGCGGTGGAGTACGAAATCAAGACGCGAGATCAACACTGGTGAGGTGACGCAGCGAAGCGACTGCGGCACAGGATTGCTCCGTGCCACCGTGGTTTGTATTCGTTCCTACATCCGACGCTTGGCGGCCAGCCCGGTCAGTAATGGCTGTAGCCGCGAGTGGTGGCGCGTAAACGCATCACGTGGTTCCCTCGCGAGGAGTCCTTGAGGCTATCGTGGCGGAGAGGGGGGGATTCGAACCCCCGGTAGAGGTTTATGCCCCTACGACGGTTTAGCAAACCGCTGCTTTCGACCACTCAGCCACCTCTCCGCGGCTTTTGGCGAATCTGCTAAGCCTATGATAGCCGAATAACTACTTCTTTTCAAATTCCGCCAGGTACTGGCGCTTGGGAATGAACTCGCGCCGAGAGAGCAGGCGGAAGCCATTGGCCTCGATCTCCTGGATCACCGCGGCTTCGTCCAGGCGGATGTGGTTCGGGTCGTCGAAGGCGGCTTTGTAGAAATCCACCACCACCAGCCGCCCGCCGGGGCGCAGCCCCCGCGCGATGGCGGCCAGCATCGACTCGGGATAGTCGAAGTGATGGTAGGCATCCAGGGCCAGCGCCAGGTCGACGGCGTTCTCCGGCAGCTTGGGGTCCTTTTCGGTTCCCAGCACGAAGGTGACATTGGCCAGGCTGTGGCGCTCGGCAGTCTGCCGTGCCTGGTCGAGGAAGTCCGGGAAGATGTCCTCGGCGATCACTTTGCCCGCGGGGCCCACGGCGGCGGCCAGGTGCGGCAGCATGTAGCCGACGCCGGTGCCCAGGTCGGCGACGGTCATGCCCGGCTGGAGGCGCAGGGCGGCGACCAGCTCCTTGGGCCGCTGGCGCGCGTCGCGGTCGCCCGCGGCGAGATTCTTGGCAATGCCCGCCCGGCCATCCTTGGTCCGGTAGCGGGAGTTGGCGTGCGCGGCGGCCTGGGGAAAGGCGACGCCCGCGGCAACAAACAAAATCAGGAAGGAACGTTTCATAGGGCTGTCTCCATCGGCAGAGCCAGCGGCGGCTCCACCAGAAAATCGAGCTGGGCCATGGTAGCCACGGCCTCACGCACCGCCTCTTCCTCGGTCGGCTCGAGGGTGATCACAAACGGAAGGTTGCTCTTGGAGTCGCAGGGCAACTGGAGCACCGCATCGAGGCTGACGTTGTGCCCGGCGAGGATGCCGGCGAGCGCGGCCAGGATCCCGGGGCGGTCCGTAACGCGAAAGCGCAGGTACCAGGCGCGTTTCTGCCGTGTGATCGGGATGGGCCGGTATTCGCCCAGGCGCTCGTGGGCGAACGGCGAGACGCGCTCCGGGCTGCCGCGGCGGATCTCGCGCGCCACTCTCATCAGGTCGCTCACCACGGCGACGCCGGTCGGCCGGGACCCCGCGCCGCGCCCGTAGTAGAACGTATCCTCGCCGTAGTGGCCGCGCACCCAGACGGCGTTGTAGGCGCCCTGGACGCCGGCGAGAATCGTCTCCCGCGGCAGCAGGGCGGGGCGCACCGAAAGGAGCAGCCCCTCGGCGGTCTGCCGCGCGGCGCACAGCAGGCGGATGGTGTGGCCCAGCGTGTGCGCGTACTGGAAGTCGATCGGCGTCAGCCGGCGGATCCCTTCGGTGTGGATGTCGGCGGGCGTGATCTTTTCGCCGAAGGCCAGCGCCGCCAGAATCGCCAGCTTCGACCGCGCGTCGTAGCCGTCTATGTCGGCGCTCGGGTCGGCCTCGGCGTAGCCCAGCCGCTGGGCCTCGGCGAGCACGGCGTCGAACTCTGCGCCGCGCTTCTCGATCTCCGTGAGGATGTAGTTGCTGGTCCCGTTCAGGATGCCGTAAAGCGCGGTGATGCGGTCTCCGGAGATTCCCTCACGCAGCACGGCGTGGATCGGAATGCCCCCGGCGACGCTGGCCTCCATCGCCAGGTTGATGCCGGCGCCGATGGCGCGCTCCCAGATCTCGGCGCCGCACAGCGCCATCAGCTCCTTGTTGGCGGTGACCACGGACTTGTTGCGGGCGATGGCTCCCTCGACGATCTCGCGCGCCACGGCGGTTCCGCCGACCAGCTCGGCGACGATCTCGACGTCCGGATGCTCGACCACTTCGCGCCAGTCGGTGGCGCGGCGCACCTCGCCGAGCGCCGCCGGAAGCGGTTTGGAGGGCGCCGAGCGGCTGCACACGATCGGCACGCGCAGCCGGAAGCCGAGCTTCTGCGCTATCGGCCCGGCGTTTTCCGCCAGGATGGCGAGCGTACCCATGCCGACGTTGCCAAGGCCGACGATGCCGACGTTCACGTCGCGCATAAAGGGCTATCATAGCGTACAGGAACCAGATGAAACCCCGAGTTCTCCTTCTTCCCGCACTGCTGGCGATGAGCCTGGGGCAGGAGCTACCTCGAGCGCCCACCGCCGGAGTCGATCCCGAGCGGCCGCGCGTGCCCGGCGGCAAGTCGCAGTTCGAGGCGCTGCTCAAGGCCGATCACGCCCGCTCGCTGGAGGACGCCGGCGAGCTGATGAAGGTGGCCGAGGAGTTGAAGATCGAGCTCGAGCGCAACGACCGGCACGTGCTTTCGATGGCGGCGATCAAGAAAACCGAGCGGATCGAGAAGCTGGCGCGGCAGATCCGGACGCGGATGAAGCGGTATTAGCACGTGGGACAGGCCTCCTGGCCTGTCCGCGGCCGGGCCGGCGGCGGCAGCCGATTATGGTACGCTGAACCGTTTGGATTGTCCGTCATGCCCCGCACCCTCGAAAAAGCCCAATTGATGAGCGCCTCGGAGATGGACCGCACGCTGGTCCGGCTGGCGCACGAAGTGCTGGAGAAGACCCGCGAGCTGGACAAGCTGGCGTTCATCGGGATTCGCCGCCGCGGCGTTCCGCTGGCGCAGCGGCTGGCGCGCAAGATCGAGGAGCTGGAGAACCGCGCGGTTCCCGTCGGCATCCTCGACATCAATCTCTACCGCGACGACCTGTCGACGGTCTCCGCGCAGCCGGTGGTGAACGCCACCGAGATCGCCTTCCCCGTCAAGGGCCGGGACATCGTGCTGATGGACGACGTGCTTTATACCGGGCGCACGATCCGCGCCGCGCTGGACGCGCTGTTCGATCACGGCCGCCCGGCGCGGGTGCAGTTGCTGGTACTGATCGATCGCGGCCACCGCGAGCTGCCGATCGAGGCGCGCTACGTGGGTCGCATGGTGCAGACCACCGACAGCGAGATCATCGAGGTGAAGTTCCAGGAGGTCGACGGCATGGAGAAAGTGCTGCTGGTGGAAGCGGTGCCCGACTCCTAGGAGCGGCCGCCGGAAATGCCGATGCCCGCTGGTTTGTTGGGAATCGAAGAGCTCGATCGGGACGAGATCGAGTCGATTCTTCGCCGCGCCCGCGATTTCCAGCACATCCAGCACCAGGCGGTAAAGAAGTCCGACCTGCTGCGCGGCAAGATGATCGTCAACCTGTTCTTCGAATCCTCGACGCGTACGCGCACCTCCTTCGAGATCGCCGCCAAGCGCATGGGCGCCGATGCGGTCTCGATCAGCGCCTCCGGATCGAGCGTGGCCAAGGGGGAATCGCTGGTGGATACTCTGAACACGCTGGCCGCCATGCGCCCGGACGCCATCGTGATGCGCCACGCCGCCAGCGGAGCCCCGCATTTCCTCGCTCGCCACCTGCCCACGCCGATCATCAACGCCGGCGACGGCACGCACGAGCACCCGACGCAGGCGCTGCTGGACGCGCTCACCATCCTGGACTACCGGCCCGCTCTGGAGGGCTTGCGGGTGGCGATCACCGGCGACATCGCCCACAGCCGCGTGGCGCGCTCCAACATCCACCTGCTGTCGAAATTCGGCGCCTCGATCGTGCTCTGCGGGCCGCCGACCATGCTGCCGGCGGAGCTGGCGCAACTGGCGCCCGGCGTGACGCTCACGCACGAGATCAGTGAGGCGATCCGCGATGCCGACGTCATCATGATGCTGCGCGTACAACTGGAGCGGCAGAACGAGACCGCCTTCCCGGCGGGCGAGTACTACAGTTTTTACGGCCTGCGGCTGGAGCACCTGGCGCTGGCGCGGCCCGAAGTGCTGGTGATGCATCCCGGGCCGATCAACCGCGGCCGCGAGATCTCCTCCGAGGTGGCCGACTCGCAGCGGTCGGTGATTCTCAACCAGGTGGAAAACGGCGTGGCCGTGCGCATGGCCGTACTCGAAAGGGTGCTGAGCTGACGATGACGCGACTGCTCATCCGCAACGCACGCGTCATCGATCCGGCCTCGCGCCTGGACCGGGTGGCGGACATTCTGATCGAGGGCGACCGCGTCGCGGCGGTCGGCCCGGCCCTGGAGAGGGCGGGAGCGGAGGAATTCGACGCCACCGGGCTGGTGGCAGCGCCCGGCTTCATCGATCTGCACGTGCACCTGCGCGAGCCCGGCTTCGAGCACGCCGAGACCATCGAGAGCGGCTCGCGGGCCGCCGCCGCCGGCGGCTTCACCTCGATCTGCCCGATGCCCAACACCGCGCCGGTGAACGACAGCGCCACGGTCACGCGCTACATCATCGAGCGCGCCCGGCACCACGCCGTGGTGAACGTGTTTCCCATCGGCGCCATCAGCCAGAACAGCGCCGGCGAGCAGCTCGCCGATATCGGCTCGATGAAGCAGTCCGGCGTGGTCGCCATCTCCGACGACGGCCGGCCGGTGATGAACTCGCGCCTCATGCGGCGCGCGATGGAGCTGGCGCGCGCCTTTCATCTGCCGGTGATCGACCACTGCGAGGACCTGAACCTCAGCGCCGGGGGCGACATGCACGAGGGAGCCGAATCGGTGCGCCGCGGGCTGCGCGGTATCCCCTCCTCGGCCGAGGACGTCATGGTGGCGCGCGACATCCTGCTCGCCGACCTCACCGGCGCGCGCCTGCACGTGGCCCACATCTCCACCCGCGCCTCGGTGGGGATGGTCGCCGAGGCCAAGGCGCGCGGGCTGGCGGTGAGCTGCGAGGCGACGCCGCACCACTTCGCGCTGTCCGCCGCCGACTCGATCCCGTATGATAGTAATTTCAAGATGAAGCCGCCGCTGCGCTCGACCTGCGACGTGGAGGCCGTGGCCGCAGGCATCGTCGCCGGAACCGTGGACGCCATCGCCACCGACCACGCCCCGCACGCCGGCAGCGAAAAGATGCAGGAATTCGAGCTGTGCCCGTTCGGCATCCTGGGCCTGGAGACCGCGCTGGCGGTGACGCTCGAGCGGCTGGTGCATGCCGGCAGGATTTCGCTGGTTCGGCTGGTGGAGTTGTTCACCACCGGTCCGGCGCGCGTGCTCGGTCTGGACCGCGGTCGGCTCGCGCCGGGCGCGGCGGCCGACGTCACGCTGTTCGACCCGGAGCTGCGCTGGACTTACGATGTCAACCGCTCGTTCTCCAAGAGCCGAAACTCGCCGTTTGACGGCCGCAGCTTTCGCGGTGGGCCGGTAGCGACCATCGTCGCCGGCTCTTTCGCCTGGCGCCGCGACCGATAGATCATGAATCAAGGAGGCATTCCGTGTCCCCAACCGCACTTCCCGCTCCACGCCGGCGTGGCCTGGCAGGACTCCTGCTGGCGCTGCTGATCGTGCTGCTCAGCGCCCGCGCCGTCTCCTCCACCGTCATCGAGTACCAGTGGTGGAAAGAGATGGGCCAGGTCTCCACCTGGCTCAACACGCTGCTGTATGGGGTGGCGCCCAAAGCCGCCGCCTCGCTCGCGGCGTTCCTGGTCCTGTGGATCGCCCACGCGCGCTCGCTGCGCGCCGCCGGCGTCGTGCCGCCCTCGACGATGTACCGCCTGGTGGCCGCGGCCGCCCTGCTCGGGCTGAGCGTCGTGCTCGGCACGGCCGCCATCGATACCTGGACCGTGGTGCGCTATTTCGGCAGCCGCCAGCTCCCCGCCGAGTCCGTCGCCTGGCACGATCCCGTGTTCGGACGGACGCTGGCGTTCTACCTGTTCGATCTGCCCTTCTATTCCGTGCTGCGCCGCTACCTGCTGGGCGTGTCACTGGTCGCGGCCCTGCTCTACGGAGTGGCCGGACGGTTTCACCAGATCCGCGAGCGGCTGCCGGAGTTCCAGCAGACCGGCGAGATCGACCTGCGCATCTTTCGGCTGCGCGAGCTGCTGGACTCGGCCTTCCTTCGGGGCGCGGCGGTCGTTTTCCTGCTGGCGCTGGCGTTCCGCTTCTGGCTGCGCCGGTTCGAGCTGGTCTGGAACGATCACGGATTCATGACCGGGGTCGACTATGTGGACGAAAAAATCGCGCTGCCGCTGTTATGGCTGGTGATCCTGGCGTGCCCGGCGGCTGCGGTTCTGCTCTGGCTGGGCCGGTGGAAGCTCGCCGGCGCTACCGCGGTCACCCTGGCCCTCTACGCCGTGGTGCCGCCGGTGGTCTCGAGAATCTACGTAAGGCCCAATGAAATCGCGATTCAGCGGCCTTACATCGAGCGGCACATCCAGGCGACGCGCAGCGCCTTTGGTCTGACGCGCCGGACGCGGGAGATGGAGTTCGCCGCGCGGCTGGAGACGCGCATCGACACCACCAAGCACAAGCCGCTGCTCGACAACGTGCGGCTTTGGGACTGGCGCGCGTTCCACGACACCACCACGCAGATCCAGGCGCTGCGTCCCTACTACGTGTTTCCCGACACCGACGTGGACCGGTACATGATTGACGGCCAGCTTCGCCAGGTTCTGCTCAGCCCGCGCGAGCTCGATATCCGGCAGATCGCCGAGGCGCGCACGCGCTGGCCGATTTCCCACTTCTTCTACACGCACGGCTTCGGCATGGTGATGGCCGAGGCCAACCGGATCACGACCGAGGGCCTGCCGGAATTTTTCGTCCAGGACGCCCCACCGCGGGTCAAGACGAAGTCCCTGAAGCTGACACGGCCGGAGATCTACTACGGCGAGACCGTCCACGAGCCGGTCTTCGTGCGCACCGGCCAGGAGGAGTTCAACTATCCCTCCGGCAACGAGAACGTACTGTCGCGCTACGACGGCACGGGCGGATTTCCGATCTCCTCCCTCCCGCTGCGGCTGGCCGCGGCCGTCGCCCACGCCGATCCCAACATCCTGCTGACCACGGTCCTGAGCGGCGAGAGCCGGATGATGATCCGCCGCAACGTGAGTGCGCGGCTGCGCGCGCTGGCAGGCTTCATCACCTGGGACCCGGACCCCTACCTGGTTCTCAGCGACGAGGGCCGCTTGATGTGGACCGTGGACGGCTATACCACCTCATCGGCGCATCCTTATTCGCGCAGCATCCGGCTTCAGACCGCCGGCGAGATCAACTACATGCGCAACGCCGTGAAGGCCACCGTGGACGCCTATAGCGGCCAAACGCGGCTGTACATCTTCGATCCCTCCGACCCGATCATCCAGGCCTACCAGCGCCTGTTCCCGACGCTGTTCCAGCCCGCCTCCGCCATGCCCGCCGACCTGCGCCGCCACGCGCGCTACCCGGAGGTCTTCTTCCGCGCTCAGGCGGAGATCTATCGCACCTATCACATGACGGACCCGCAGGCGTTCTACAACAAGGAAGACATCTGGGACCTCGGCCGCAGCGTCTACGGCCAGGAGGGCCGGCCTCAGGCGATGGCGCCCACTTACGTGGTGGCCGCACTGCCGGGCGAGGAGCGAGTGGAGTTTCTCCTGATCCTGCCGTTCACCCCGCGCAACAAGGACAACCTGATCGGTCTCATGGTGGCGCGCTGCGACGGCGACAACCTGGGCGAGCTGCTGTTCCTCCAGCTTTCCAAACAGACGCTCATCCTAGGGCCCATGCAGGTGGAGGCGCGCATCAACCAGGACCAGGACATCTCCAAAGATCTGACCTTGTGGAACCAGCAGGGCTCGCAGGTGCTGCGCGGCCAGATGCTGGTGCTGCCCGTGGAGGACACGTTCCTGTACGTGGAGCCGATTTACATCCAGGCGGCCGAGGGGCGGATGCCCCAGCTCAAGAAGGTGGTGCTGGCGATGGGGAACTCGCTGATCTATCGCGACACCTACGCGGAGGCGTTGCAGGAACTGACCGGACTGCGCGAGCCGGGGGGCGTTCCGCCTCCGGCTCAGGCTGCGGGAGCGGCCCCGGAGGCGGCCGTATCCGGCACCGCCGACCCGCGACTAGGGACCATACGGCGTCACCTGCTGCGCTACCGCGAGCTGGTCGCGCAAGGCAAGTGGGTCGATGCGGGCAAAGAGCTGGAGGCCGTCCAGCAGCTCCTCGATCGGCGTTAGTTTCTAGCATAGGCCAGTCTGAGAATTCATCTCTCAGAGTTTCAAGCAGATCGAGAGCTTGCCTGAGGCATTCGTTGCGTTCTTTGCGACTTGGGTACACCAGTCTAAGCCTGGCTGATCTTGTGAACTGAAAGGAGTTCACCATGTGAATTGGTCGTTCGTGCATGTAGCTGAACCGGAGCGAGTCGGAGTAATCCGGCTGGTGGAAACCGGGGAAGCAAACCTGCGAGCCGTAGCGCAAGCAAACCCGATTCGGCCTCGTGACGCTATTGGAGGTGGCC
>Ga0247727_10002006_pt1 | contig 47107 bp, 44 predicted proteins | sample WisWelCaveWW1625_FD_202498 | JGI IMG/M metagenome (GOLD analysis project Ga0247727, IMG submission 202498) | Biofilm microbial communities from Wishing Well Cave, Virginia, United States - WW16-25 | ecosystem: Environmental > Aquatic > Deep subsurface > Groundwater > Cave microbial mat | place...
GAACACAATCATCGCCGATGGGATATCGAAAAATACCGCAGGTCCGCTTCCACCATCTCCCGGACTAGTTCCTTGAACTTCACCCGGCAGGACCAGCCCAGTTTCTGCTTGGCCTTGGTGGCATCCCCCAACAACAACTCCACTTCGGCGGGACGGAGTAATTGGGGATCCAGCACCACATGATCGCGATAGTCGAGCCCGACGTGGGAAAACGCCGCGTCGGCGAACTCGCGGACCGTGTGTTGCTCGCCGGTGGCAATGACGTAATCGTCGGGCTCATCCTGCTGGAGCATGAGCCACATGGCCTGGACATACTCCCGTGCATGCCCCCAATCACGCCGCGCATCCAGATTGCCCAACTGGACTTCCTTCGCCAGGCCCAACTTGATCCGCGCCACATGCGACGTAATTTTCCTCGTGACGAACTCGAAGCCGCGCCGGGGCGATTCGTGGTTGTACAGAATGCCCGACGTCGCTTTGATGCCGTAGGTCTCGCGGTAATTCTTCGTGAGATGAAACCCCGCCACCTTCGAAATCCCGTAGGCGGAGCGTGGGTGGAACGGCGTCTGTTCGGTCTGGGGGGATTCGGCCACCTTCCCGAACATTTCACTCGACGCGGCAAAATAGAACCGGCAGTCGGGCACGGCGTCCTTCAGCGCCACAAGCACATAATGGGTGCCGTTGATGTTCGTGTTCAGCGTGGAAAATTCGTCTTCGAAGGAATAGGCCACGAAGCTCTGCGCCGCCAGGTGATAACATTCGTGGGGTTTCACGTTCTGAAAGACGCGGTAAATGCTTGGGAAGCTCTCCAACGACGCGGCATGCAGCCGGAGCCGATCCTTAAAGGGCAGCAGCCGCCAGAGCCGGTGCTCGGGATCCTCGATGGCGACGCGGCGGACAATCCCGTGCACTTCATAGTCTTTTCCGAGCAAGAGTTCCGCCAAATACGACCCGTCTTGCCCCGTAATGCCGGTGATCAACGCGCGTTTCATGTTTTAGCTTCCGTGTGAGGTTCCCCCCTCCGTACCCTCCCCCCTTGTGGGGGAGGGCTGGGGTGGGGGGCAAGATCCGAGCTTAATGAACTTCGAACGCCGAACTTCGAACTGTTTCGTATTCACGCATATATCTTCCCAGCGCATCTTTCCAATTAGGCAGATCAATACCGTTCTTGGACAGGACAGTATTGGCGAGCACGGCGTACGGAGGACGCCGGGCCGTCCGGTTTGATTCCGCCGTTGTAATGGGATGCACCCTGGCGGATGATCCCATCAACGAGACAATCTCACAGGCAAACTCATACCAGGTACAGTCACCGGTTCCTGCCGCATGGATGATCCCCTTCAGGTCCGTCTGCAACAGCTGCTTGATCGCGAGGGCCAAGTCGCGGGCGTACGTGGGACACCCCCGCTGGTCTGCCACGATCCGAAGCTCCTGCTGCTCCTGCGCCAGCTTCATGATCGTCTTCACGAAATTCTTCCCGTGCGTTCCATACAACCAGGCCGTGCGTAGGATTACAGTACGCGGGCAACAGGTCAGCGCTAGACGCTCGCCTTCCAGCTTGGAACGCCCGTAGACGTTGAGCGGGTTGGGCTCATCGGTCTCAAGATACGGCGTGCCTTTGCGTCCATCAAACACATAGTCAGTCGAAAGATAGACAAACCGCGCTCCCGTTTTCGCCGCTGCCTTTGCCACCCGCGCAGTTCCATCGGCATTGACTGCGTTGGCCCGTTCCGGTTCCCGCTCGGCGCCATCCACATTCGTGTAGGCCGCCGCATGGATGACGACATCGGGCCGCGCCGCTGCCACCCGTTCTTCGACGCTCGCCTTCGTCACATCGAACTTTGGCAGGTCCGCAAGCGTCAGCTCTTCGGCTTTCAATACCTCTTTCAGTTCGCAGCCGAGCTGCCCACTGGCACCGGTGATTAGAATGCGCATGGCTACAAGGGGTAGAGGGATACAGGGATATAGGGGTATAGCAGTACAGGGTTATGCATGAAAACTAAATCCGATCGAGCTCGCGATAGTCCCGGTCGCGATGGAGAACGCGGGCGAGTTTGACGACTTTGGCTTTCTCGTCGATCGCGTACACGATCCGGTACTCACCTTGAGTGACGCGGAAGCCCGTAAGGCCTTTGTAGGAGAAATGGGTTAACTGTTCGGAGTCCGGGGGGCGCGGGGTCCGTCGGAGGCTGAGGATTTTCAAAAATACTTGCCGGAGTCGTTTCGCGTCGCTTTTGCCAAGGTCCTCGAGCACGTCGAAGACGGCCCCTGAGAATTCCAGCGAATGGCTCACAGCCCGAGGCGCTTTGTGACCTCATCAAGACTCAGAAAGCGATCCTCCTTGAGGCTTTTGCTAAGCAATGCGGACTCGAAGCGGTCCTCAAGGTCGACGAGGTGCTGAAAATCCTCGTACCCCAGGACCACGGCCGTAGGGCGCGCTCCCTTCTTGATCACAATTCTCTCCCCTTTATAGCCGGCCTTGGAAAGCACGGCTGAAAAGCTTGCCTTGGCTTTCGTAGCGGTGAGGGTTTTGACAGTCTGCATGGTAGCTTGTTGTTTCATGCGATCATTGTAGTCGTTATGGTCAAAGAGGTCAAATTGCTCTATAGCCGATGAATGATAGGTATTTAGGCCCCTACCCTCCTTCCCCTTGTTCCTCCCCTCTATCCTTCTGCCCCTCTATCCCTTTACCCCCTTACCCCTATTACCCCTTCATTCCTTTATCCCTTCCTTAAGTCGTTCACCATACATCTGCGCATAATAGGCCCGGAACTCGCCCGATTTGATTTTTCGCCACCAGGACTCGTGCGTCCGATACCACTCGATGGTGGCCCGCAGCCCTTCCTCGAACGGCACGGCCGGCTTCCAGCCCAGGCGATGCAGCCGGCTGCAATCTACCGCGTAGCGGCGGTCGTGGCCGGGACGGTCCTGCACGAACCGGATCAGGGACGTGGGCTTGCCGAGATGCTTCACAATGGTTTCGGCGACCGCACGGTTCTCCCGCTCGTTGCCGCCGCCGATGTTATAGACGCTTCCCTGTTCTCCCTGCCGCAGGACGTGCTCGATCGCCGCGCAGTGGTCGGACACGGACAACCAGTCCCGGCGGTTGCGTCCGTCTCCATATAATGGAAGGGGCTGATCATCGATCGCGTTGGTGACGAACAGCGGAATGAACTTCTCAGGGTACTGGTTCGGGCCGTAGGTGTTGCTGCCCCTCGTCACCACCACGGGGAACCGATAGGTGGTCCAATAGCTCAACGCCAACAGATCTCCACCCGCCTTGCTGGCGGCATAAGGACTCCGCGGTGCCAGCGGATCGTGTTCCGTCGAATGGCCCGTTTCAACGCTGCCGTAGACTTCGTCCGTGCTCACTTGCAGAAACCGCGTCACCCCAGCCTTGCGCGCTTCTTCGAGCAGGATGCCCGTGCCGATGACATCGGTCTTGGCGAACGAAGTCGGGTCCAGGATGGACCGGTCCACGTGCGTCTCGGCGGCGCAGTTGATCACCGCCTCAATCCGATGCTCCCGCAGCGCGTCGGCGACAACCTTGGCATCACAGATATCGCCGTGGATGAACCGATATCGGTCGTGCCGGCTGATATCCGTCAGATTGTCGAGGTTGCCGGAATACCGCAGCGCGTCCAGATTGACGACACGGTTCGCCTCGTCTGTCAGCAGGCGGCGCACAAGATGCGATCCGATGAAACCTGCTCCTCCGGTCACAATAATGTTCATAAACGTTCGAGGTTCCCCCTCCCAACCCTCCCCACTTGTGGGGGAGGGTTGGGGTGGGGGATCAGAGATCCATCTTATTCGCGCTTGTTTTGGCCACCAATTGATTCGCCCGGTGCAGCGACTCGATCGTGCCGGCATCCGTCCACCAGCCTTCCAGCAGGTCCCACGTGAGCTGGTCGGCCTTGATGTAGGCGTTGTTCACATCCGTGATTTCCAGCTCACCGCGCGCTGACGGCTTCAGCGTCTTGATGATGCTGAAGACCCGCGCGTCGTAGAAGTAAAGCCCCGTGACGGCATAGGGCGACTTGGGCTGCTTGGGCTTCTCCTCGATCTTCACCACCCGCTTGCCGTCGAGCACCGGCACCCCGAAGCGCTGGGGATCCGGAACCTCTTTCAGTAGAATTTTCGCGCCGACCTTCTGGTCTTTGAAGGCCCGCGCCGCCTTCACGATATTGCCTTCAATGATATTGTCGCCGAGCACCACACAGACGGGCTCGCCGTCCGCAAAATACTCTGCGAGCCGCAGTGCATCGGCAATCCCCCCCTCGCCCTCCTGGTAAGTGTAATCGAGATGCTTGAGGCCGAATTCCTTTCCGTTGCCGAGTAACTTCAAAAAATCCCCAGCGTTGTTGCCGCCGGTTACCAGGAGAATTTCGCGGATGCCGGCATTGACCAGGGTCTGGATCGGATAATAGATCATCGGCCGGTCGTAAACCGGCAGCAGATGCTTGTTGGTCACTTTGGTCAGAGGCAGCAGGCGAGTCCCCAGGCCACCAGCTAGCACGATGCCCTTCATAGCTCCACCAGTCCGAGGTTCGAGGTTGGAGGTTGGAGGCTAGCTGACATGAACATTTTGAATTTCGAACCTCGAATCTCGAACTCTCTCCGAGCCTCTAGCCTCAAACCTCCCCCCTCACACATTGAGCGCCCTGCGAAAATACTCAATTGTTTTTCGCAGCCCATCCTCAAGCTCAATGACTGGCTCCCACCCCAGCAGTGCCTTGGCCTTCCGGATATCGGGCCGCCGCACCTTGGGATCGTCCACCGGAAGCGCCTGGTGCTGGATCTCGCTGCGTGATTCGGTGAGCTTCAACACCAGTTTGGCGATCTCCATCACCGTGAGCTCGCGGGGATTGCCGAGATTGACGGGATCGTGAATGCTCTCCGGCCCATCCGCCGCCTGCTTCGACAGGAACCCCGCCCGATCGGTGCGTTGCCCTACGCTCTTGTCGGATTCCACCATCAGCAACGCGATGATGCCGGAAACCAGATCGTCCACATAGCAGAAGCTGCGGGTCTGCGAGCCGTCGCCGAACACCGTCAGCGGCTTCCCCTGCAGCGCCTGGACGATGAAATTCGAGACCACGCGACCGTCATTCGGGCGCATTCTGGGACCGAACGTATTGAAGATGCGGGCGATCCTCGTATCGAGACCGTGGTAGCGGTGATAGGCCATTGTCATCGCCTCGGCGAATCGCTTGGCTTCGTCATAGACCCCTCGCGGACTGATCGGGTTGACGTTGCCCCAATAGGATTCCGGTTGCGGATTGACGAGAGGATCGCCATACACCTCTGACGTACTGGCCAGCAACAACCGCGCGCCCTTCGCCTTCGCCAGACCCAGCGCCTTGTGCGTACCCAGCGCGCCCACCTTTAGCGTCGCGATCGGATACTCCAGATAATCCTGCGGGCTTGCGGGTGAGGCGAAATGCAGCACGGCGTCGAGCGGACCGTCCACATGCAGATAATCGCAGACGTTGTATTTCACGAATCTGAACTGCTCGTGGCCCATCAAATGCGCGATGTTTTCCGGGCGGCCGGTAATGAAATTATCAACGCACACCACGGCATGCCCCTGGCCGATCAGCCGCTCGCACAGGTGGCTGCCCAGGAAGCCGGCTCCGCCGGTGATTAGAATACGCATAGCTTGATTTGGGGCAAAGGGGTATGGGGGCAGCGTGGTAGAGAAACCGGCATTGCCTGCATTAGTCCTTTTACCCCTTTATCCCTTTACCCCTCTATCCCTTCCCTTCCGTAGCCTTCAATTGTTTTCGGACGGAGCATAAGTGGGTAGCATGGCTTGCAATTTGCGAACGACTTCCTGGGCTTTACCACGCGCAAGGAACCCCTCCAACTCTCCGAGGTGCCGCTCCAGATGTCCTTGTCCAAACGTCAACTGACTGACTGCCCGCTTGATCTTATCGTGCGATGTCGGCTCCACGCGCTCACCTTGCTCGAAAAGCTCTTCGTAGAGTTTTTCCCCAGCGCGCAGGCCGGTGTATGTGATTTTAATGTCCTGATCCGGCACCAGACCCGAGAGCACAATCATGTTCCTGGCCAGATCCGCCACGCGAATCTGCTCGCCCATGTCGAGCACAAAGACATCCCCGCCCTGGCTGCGCACGCTGGCCTGCAGAATCAACTGCACGGATTCCGGAATGGTCATGAAATACCGCTTGATCTCGGGATGAGTGACGGTGACCGGTCCACCCTTCTTGATCTGCTCGGCAAACAGAGGTACCACGCTGCCGTTGCTGCCCAGCACGTTACCGAACCGGACCACCGTGAATCGGGTCGTCCCTCGACCGTTCATCTCCTGTACGAGGCACTCAGCCATGCGTTTCGTCGCCCCCATCACGTTGGTTGGGTTGATCGCCTTATCGGTCGAGATCAGCACAAATCGTTCGACCCCGGATACCAGGGACGCCTCGCCGATAATTTGAGTCCCGAAGATGTTGTTTCTGACTGCCTCTCCCGGATTCTGCTCCATCAATGGAACATGTTTGTGCGCAGCAGCATGGAAGATCAACTGTGGCGAACAGGTGCCGAACACCTCATTCACCCGATCGCGACTCGTCGTGTCTCCGATCACCGCCACGGTCTTCAACTGCGGGAACATCTCGCGCAGTTCCAGATCGAGCGCGTACAGGCTGTTTTCGTGTCGCTCGAAGAGCACCAGCAGCGCCGGCCGGTACCGTGCGATCTGCCGGCACAACTCGGACCCGATAGAGCCACCCGCCCCCGTGACCAGCACACGTTTTCCTTCGAGCAGCGGATGCAACTCCTGCAAGTCTGTCTGGATCGGCTCCCGCTGCAGCAGATCCTCCAGACTCATGGGACGGACCTGCCGCATCGAAACCGGGCTATCCAGAATCTGCTTCGTGTTTGGAAGGGTTTTGATCGGAACATGGCACGTGGCGCACGACGCCAGGATCCGTTGCAGCAAGGCCGGTGTGGCCGACGGCATGGCAACGATAATCTCTTTCACCACCAGCCGCCTGACCAGCGTCGGTATTTCTTCGATCGTCCCCGCCACAGGCACCCCGTGAATGGTTCGCCCCTGCTTGATGGAACTGTCATCGGCATAGGCAACCGGTTCGTACTTGTAGCCCGGATTCATTTTGAGATCACGGACCAGCATCTCGCCGGCGTTCCCCGCCCCAACAATCAGTGCACGGACGGTAGTCGATTCAACCCTCGTGGACCATTCGCGCAACACGCGAACCGCCATTCTGATTCCACCGAGGAAGACGATACCCAACAGGCCGGTCATGATAATCACCGACCGAGGATAGGCGGTCCATCCCAGCAACCAGTGGAGCACGCCATACAGGACCGCGGTCGAAACGGCGCTTGCGCGCAAGATGAGCTTCAGGTCGTGGAACCCGATGTAGCGCCAGAGTCCCCGGTGGATTCCGAAGAATAGGAAGCCGACACCAAAAACAACCGCGACGACCGGCAGCCCCCGCATCATCCACTGCCAGTAGTCCGGGGGAATACGCGCCTCAAAACGCAGCACAAAAGAGAGCAAGTTGGCCAGCATGACCAGAGCCACCTGCACGAGCATGGCTCCCCCTTGCCGAACAACAGGCGGCACCTGTTCAAAGGTGCGTGTCGCTTCCCGGAACATCCAGATGGCCAACGGTCTCATGATCGTGCTGATACCTGTTTCACGCCGTCATTGGCTCATGAACATCACGGCGGTCGTCGCCGACGACCGGGCTGAATTTCTCAGACAATGAATCACGGGAAATTATGGCAAGGGCCATCAGAATCCAAAATTGCATGGCAAGCGAGCCAACCAGCATTTGATCAAACTGAAGTCGGACAGCCAAGCCGATGAAGCTCACACTCGCCCCCAGAAGGATGGCTTTCTCCCAGAGGTCCGTCACCTGCCGAAATCCAGCAATGATCGTGCGTCCTAGGCATATGGCCAGCCAGACGAATAGCATCAGCCCCGGCAAACCGACATGGAGCCCCAGTTCAAGTAGAATATTATGGGTCCCCTGCTGCCGAACCGGCTCATGCCCGGGCTGCACCTCCTCAGGGACCTGGCCGAACAGCATCTTCGCTGTTTCCTTGCCATACCCGATACCCATTACAGGGCGTTCGACCATCTGCTCCAGCGAAAATGCCCAGATATCAAAACGGTGCACAATCGACTTTACATTGGTATTGAAAGCGGCGCCCGCGCGGGATTCCAGATACAGTGCCCCGTCCGGTGCCGTCGCAACTTTAATGAACATGACGCCGGCCAGCAGCACCGCTAGGCTCGACATGCTAGCCGCAATCAACATTGCGCGGTGTCTCAATAGATAGGCAAGAGCCCACAGTTCCACAAGGAAGGCCAAAAGTCCTGCGCGCGAACGAGTCAAAAAAAGACAACAAGTTGGGAGTAATACACCCAGGCTATAGAAGCCTTTGACCCATGACCGTTCTTCATACCAGGCGAGGGCGAAGCACAGAGGGATGAGCATAATCAAATAGGTGGTGAGCCAGACCTCAGCGGGAAGAAATGACATGACGGACTGTATGTCGGTCCAGTCAAACTGAGTCAGGCCGTAGAAGCTCACAATCAATGACGCTCCGACGAGAAACCGAATCAATAATGCGCGACTCGTCTTATCCTGGAAGAAAAACACCACCGTGTAGAACACCAAGCCCTGCTGGAGCAACTTGCCGAATTCTTTAAGGCTGTAAAGCGGGTAAGTCGCAAAGGGAATCGTGATCGCAACCCACAGCGCAAACGCAACAAGCGGGAGATCGATCGGCGTCGACCGAAAAAAGACCCCACGATGGACGGTGCACCAGAGTCCTAGCATAACCAGCAGAATGATAAATCCGTTCCGCTCAACAAAGAGCAAGCCTTTAAATGGAAGCGAGAAGATGAAGACCAGCAGCAGGCCGCGGATGATTCGGTCCAGGTTGGGAAGCGAAAACAGGGGACTCTTGACTTGCGGGAGTGAAAGTTCCGTCACGCTTCAATTCCTCGCTTTCCGGCCTTCAACTCCACCGCATGAACCCCGCGGGCGAGGACAATATAGCCGATTACCCACAGACTTAACAGTCCGAACCGAATTGGCTCAGTCCCGTGCACATACAGCAGCGCCGTGACCCCTGAGGCCAGCATGAGACTATATTCGGCAGCCATGGTCTTCCGATGGCCCCATCCAGCCAGCACCAGCCGTTGGTAGTAATGTTCGCGGTGCCCGTGCCAGACCTTCACGCCGCGCAGCAGACGCCGAAAGAGCGTGACCGTGGCATCCACGACGAAGGCTGAAAAGATCAGCAACGGCACCCATAGATCAAAGACGCCGGCGCGCACGCCTAGCAACGCGAGCGTCCCGGCCAGAAATCCCAGCGGTACGCTTCCAACGTCTCCCATAAAGATCCTGGCAGGTGGCAGGTTGAAGACCAGAAATCCCCCGGCCGCCACGGCGATCAGCAGCGACACCAACGCCAGTTGCTGCGCTCCCCCCAGCCAAGCCAGGGAGCCCAGCATGCCAAAGCCCAGCACTGCCATCCCGCCGGCAAAGCCATCCATCCCGTCCATAAAATTGTAGAGGTTGGTCATCCACATCAACCCCAGAACCGTCAGAGGAACGGCCAACGCCCCAAGCGGAACGACACCCCACAATGGAACCGGGACGGCCGTCACCACAAGGTCAGCTCCCCAGACCGCGCCGACCGCGGCAATTCCCTGGAGGCCCAACCGAAGACCGGGCGACAGGTTCGCGCGATCATCCCAGAACGACACGGCACCGACCGCCAGCGCCGGTCCGATGATCCACGGCCACACCCCAGGACGATCGGCCCCCGATGTGTTCCATGCAACGACGCCGAGCCACTCAGCCATATGCATGGCCAGGATTCCCAGAAGAAGACTCGCAAGAATCGCCAGCCCGCCGGTTCGGGGTATCGGCGTCACGTGCAACGAACGCTCATTGGGATGATCAAGAAGACCCGGCGCGGAACTAGGTACGCACAGCAGTTTCGTCAAGCCGAACGACGACACCCACACCAAAATCAGAAGTCCCGGAAATGCAGCGGTCACGTTGAACCTGTTCGATACCAGGCAATCAGTCCCGGCAACGCGTCCGGGAACGTCAGGCTCGGACGGTACCCCAATTCGCGGGCGATCTTCTCCGAGCTGTACCAGGCCGACCCGATCAATTTCTCCAGCGCATCGGAGTCGAAGAAAAACCGCTTTCCACGGGCACGCCCGATGACATCGCCAACCCTGGCCAACACTCCGAGCACCCGCAGAGGCACGTGCCAGGCAGGCACAGGTTTACCAAGCACGTGACAGATCAGCTCATGGAGTTCGCGCGTGGAATAATACCTGCCATCCGTGACGATATAACACTGTCCCTTCGCCGCCGGCGAGCCAGCGGCCAGAACCGCGGCGTGAACGACATCCGCGACATGGACCATGCTCCGGCGATTGCCGAGTTCAGGCAGCGGTAGAAAGATGCCCCGATCGATGGCCGCGATCATCCTGAAAAGATTACCCTTGTTCCCCGGCCCGTACACAAGAGGGAACCGCAGACAGGTCACATGAATCCCTGTCCGTTGGCCGATCTCCAGCGCAATGCGCTCTGCCTCTCGCTTGGACCAGCCGTAGGGCGTCTCTGGAGGCCTATCAAAGGCCTCGTCTAAGCACCGGCTGCTATTCTCCCCCATCGCCTTGACGCTGCTGAACAGAACAAATGCCCTCGCGCCACCCGCCACGGATCCTTCCAATACATGACGGGTGCCGTCCGTATTGATCGCGCGATAGGCCTCCTCATCGCCACACACTTCCGCAAGCGCATGAGCTTTGCCAGCCAGGTGATACACAGTTGAGCATCCAGCGGCTGCTGCTTTCATGGCTTGCGGATCCCGCACATCGCCCTGCACGATTTCGACGCGCGCAGACCAGCCCGGCGCTGGCTCCGACGTATGCACCAGCGCCCTGACCATCTGCCCATCGCGCACCAGTCGCTCGACGAGATGCCGCCCGATAAATCCGCCCGCGCCCGTCACCAGAGCCGTCATCGCGCAGTGCACTCCATAAAAAGCCGCTCGTACGCCTTGCACATAATGGATTGTTCGAACCGTTCGATCACATGGCGGCGACCGGCCTGTCCCACTCGACAGCGCAATTCTGCATCTGCCAACAACGGTTGGGCGGCCCTTGCGAAGGCTCCCGGATCGCCGACGTCGGCCAGCACGCCCGTCCGGCCGTCCACGATGATCTCGTCAAGCGGCGCGATGCGGCTAGCGATGACGGGAACTTCCATGCTCATCGCCTCGGCAAAGGCCACGCCGAACCCCTCCCGACGCGTCGGAAGCATATAGATATCCATGGCTGACAGAAGCCGTGGAACGTCGGACCGATATCCGGCGAACACGATATGCCCGTCCAACCCCAGTGTTCCAGACAGATTCCGGAGCTCATCACGGAGCGGGCCATCGCCGACAAGCAGGCATTGGACCTCAGGGAAACGCGCCACCAACAGACCAATGGCGTGCAGGAGCGTGTCCAATCCCTTGTCGGGTACAAGCCGCGCGACAGCGCCGATGGCCACCGCGTCAGGCCTCAGACCAAGCTCGGCGCGAACGGCCGGCCGGCTGGGCCGATGCTTTCCCGGATCGAACCGTTCCGTATCGATCCCCATTGGAATCACGCGGATCTTGTCCGGCGGCGTCACCCTGAATGCCAGGCCCCGCGACCTGACATATTCACTGTCCACCACAATCACATCGCACAGGCGAGAGGCGATTCGTTCCAGCCGGGCATATAGCCGTCTCCGCCAGAGATTGAGATACTCGTGGAACGGAAATGCGTGTGCCGTATACACGATCACCGGCACCCGGGCCAGCCATGCCGCCACCCGGCCAATCATCCCCGCTTTCGCGGTCTGCACATGGACTACATCAAACCGTCGGTGGCGCAAAATCTTATACAGACGGAGGACCGCGAGCAGATCCCGCCAGAGCGAGATGGTACGTCGCATAGGGATCACCAGGACCTCAAACCCCATGCGTCGGAGCGGCTCAACAAAAGATTGGCCGGCCTCGCCGGGATCGTCGGAGCAGGCCAGCACCACCTGATGACCCTGCTTCCGCAAATGCTGTGCAAGCGGCTGGATGAACGCCATCTGAACACTCGACTCAGTGGACATCTCCAAGATAGTCATGCTACCGCGCTTCTTTTCACAGCTTGCCCGTCTCCCGATACCACCGCACCGTTAGTGCCAAACCCGCCCGGTATCCGAACGGCAACGACATGCCAGCGTGCGTATTGAACTTGTCGCCGCTGAAACGGCAGGCTGAGGACAGAGCGCGCACCCGCGAACGTGTCAGCGGCGCCGGCGTCCCGAACAGGCGATTCGCCACCTCCAATCCTGCACCAGCCGCATAGGCCGCCCAGAAAGGCACTGTTCTGGTCGGGCGCGGCACCCCCAACGCCTCAGCCATCGCGCCGACGAAGTCTCGCATCGGCGCAGGATCCGCCACGTGGAAAACCTCGCCCCCAGGGCACGGTCGTTCTGATAGCCGCAGCATCGCTTCGACCACATCTCCCACATAGACATAATTCGCGACAGCATTCCGGCCGATGAACGCGAACCGACCCCTCAGGATTGCCTTCATCCACTCCAGGAGGCTGTCGCGCGTCCGATTCGTCCCCTCGCCGAAGACGATGGTGGGCCGGACAACGACCGTGTCGAAACCACTCGTTCTGGCGAATTCCAGAACTGCCTGCTCTCCCTCAAGCTTCGTCCGTTCATATTCGTTCTTCGGACGGCAGGGCGCGTCCTCGGTCACCTCTCCATCCCTATCGGCCCCAATGACACCCACGCTGCTCAAGTGAACCAATCGCTTCACTCCCGCAGCGCCCGCCGCCTTCGCCAAACCGCGCGCGGCGTCGGCATTGACGGCTCTCATGGACATCGTGTCCTGCGTCGCACCGGCCAGATGGAAGACGAGTGACACGCCATTCATCGCCGCCTTGATCACACCTGCGTCTATCAAACTGCCGGCCGCGACCTCCACCCGCCCGGCCCATCCAGGAGGCAATCGGTCGGGATACCGAGTGATCACGCGGATCGGCATGCCACGTTCCAGCAGCCGATCGGTCAAGAATCGCCCGATAAAACCGCTGGCGCCCGTGATCAGGATCGGCATGACGGGTCGGCCCTCTTCCGACTACTCATTCCATCATTCCCCTGCTACCGCCAAAGGAGCGCGGCTTGGCACGTCCAACAATCTAGCGGCCCTCGCAAACACAAGGCTTCGCAACCACGAAAGTAATATCCGCAGCACCGGATAACGAACGATGCTTTCCGCAACCACGCGCCAGACCAGATAGGGGTATGCCTTCCACACTCGATAGGCAAACCGCAGATACTGCCTCGCGACCGCGTCGCGAAAGTCTCTCGAATCTGCCATTGCAGGATGGGCCATCTGATACGCGACGAGGATCCGTCTGAACAGGGTCAGGAACGGTCCAAGCGACTCCTTCCTAAAATCGACCGTTGCTCGCACGATCAGTTCAACATCCTCGTCGGTAACCGTCCGTTCTCCCAGAACCGCGGACGTGTTCCGCTGGATGACACGGCGGTGTTCATCTGCCATCACTCCGCGCATCGTGTTCGACATCGAAAAGGGATGGATGCGATAGTCAACCAGCGTCAACGGAATGTTCATCACACTGTGACGAGAGGCAACTCGGGACCAGAGATCGTAGTCTTGCTCGTACCTGAAGGTCTCGTCGTAACCGCCCATTTCATCTGCGACGATCTTCCGGCGAAACGTCACGGAGGCATGGGTGAAGCTGTTGCCAAACAGCAGATCCCATCGAATGCTCTCGTACTCGCAGCAGCGATCATAATGGCGGAGACCGTTGGGCCGTCCGTCCTCATCGATGATCCGGGCCTGAGAGCCGACCAGTGCCACATCTGGATGGCTGTCCAGGAACTCAACCTGTCGACGGAGGCGATCGGGATACGACACATCGTCCGCATCCTGGCGGGCAATCAGTTCGCCGGTTGCCATGCCAAGCCCGCGGTTCAGGGTCCGCGCGAGACCCATATTGGAAGGGTTATCCACCAGCTTGATGCGGGGATCAGTGTAGGACTCGACGACCTTGCGTGAGCCGTCGGACGACCCATCGTTGATGATCAGAAATTCAAAATCGCTGAATGTCTGCGCGAGAATGCTGTCAACGGCCGGACGCAGGTAGCGCTCGGCATTATAGACGGGCATCAGAACGGTGACCCTAGACATGGGGACGCGCCTCGGCCCAGATCTCACCCCAGTTGTACTGCGCATGCACGATGGTGAGCCCGGCTTCGAGCAGTTCCTTCTCGAAGCTTTCCTGCGTATATTCGGTGAAGTGGGTGCGGTCACTGAAAGGGAACAGGCCGAGTTCCTGACGCAACGGCACGCGCCAGTCGCGATTGATCATCGGCACGCGAATCAGCCAACTGCGAGGCTTCACACGACTCTGAACGGCCGTGAGAAACTCGACCCGATGTTCAAGATGCTCGAGGATATTGGAGAGCAGCACGACATCGAACGTCCCGTCTGGCAGGTCCGTGAACGCATCTCCCGTCACGAAAGTCAGGTTAGGGTGCCGGAAGAGCGCACACGCCTTAGCGATATTCTCGGCGTTAAGGTCGATGCCGGTGACGACGGCGCCGGCCCGCGACGCCACGGAATAGGCAACCGCGCCGTATCCGCACCCGACGTCCAGCACGCGTTCGCCGGAGCGGATGCGATCCACGAAGAAGTCATGGTAACGCATCAGCCGGTGTTTGACGTGAACGCCGTCGTCGTAGAGCAGGGCCAGGCGGTTGATACATCGGGTCAGAAAATCGTCCACGCGCAACAGGACCCTCATCAGGGTTTTCGTTGGCGCTTTCATCGCAGCACCGCATCGAACACTTGACGATGTCGTTCCATCCACGGCTTCAGGTCGAACCGGTCGACCGCGCGCTGCCGCGCTGCCTTGGAGTACGCATCCCGACGCTCCATGACCTTGAGCACGGCCTGTGCCAGCGCATCCGGGTCCGGTGGGACATCGCGCTCCCAGTTTAATTCTCCCGGCACACCGACTCCCGCTTCCTCCCCGACCAGTTCCGGCACTCCCCCGCTGTGCGAATAAACGACAGGCAGGCCGCAGGCCATCGCTTCCACGACCAATCCGGGACAAGGATCATTCACTTTGGTATGTATGAGTAGATGTGCCTGCCTGAAAATGGAAGGGGCATTGGTCTGCGTGTACGTACCCAGGAATTGCACGTCGGCATCCAAGCCGAGCCGGCCGATCAACTCGTGGGCTTGCCGGGCCGTCCCTGCTTCATCGGAAATCCAGCAGAGCCGTCCCGTCACCAGCAGGCGGGCATTCCCCCCCTGTTGGCGCAGACGGGCCAGGGTCTGGAGGGCGCTTTCCAACCGATACCATTGATACTGCGTCCCTCCCAGAAGCATGACCATGCTGCCGGGAGCCGGGTCAGCGCCGGAAGGCGTGAACACCTGCGTATCCACGGCGTTGTGAAGAATCTCCCAGCGCTCACGCCGTTCTCCAAGAAATTGCTCTGCGCTCCGGCGGCAAAACTCGCTCTGATAGAAGACATAGTCCGCTTCCGTATGGATCCTGGCCATCGGCGCGTTGATTCGTTCCCATCCAGGGCCGTACCAACCGGGATAGGCCACCCCGTTCTGGTTCCAAACCACACGAGCCCCCTTCTTTCTGGCAAACCAGGCGATCTGCTGTCCACCGTACGGCATGCGGCTGCTCACCATGTAAAGGATATTGAACCCACTCGGAGAGTTTGGGAATTCCTCCTGCATGTGCTGAAACTTCACCATCCCGCCATACGTTTGGTCTTCGGGATTTGGAATTTTCCCGTGTCCGTAAAAGATATGGGGTGTTTTCCCCCGAGGACGTTCGCCCAGGAGAATGAGAACGCCGCGTGGCAGAGCCCAAAGTGGCCGCAGCAGCCAATCAAGACGATATCGGATGGCAGGAGGAACCAGCCGCTTAAGCAACGAGACCCACGACATTCAGCACGCGCTCACGACTTGCGCACCAAGACGGCATATCCGGCTGACGCAAATGGAATGAACGGGTCGAGCCGAAGGGCGACGCGCAAGAGCTTCGCATACACGCGGAGTGCGCGGCCCGTGCGAAACGAGGGGTTCAGTCGAAGTATACGACGTACCATGAGCGTTTCCAATACGGTAATCCAGACTGCATGCAGCAGGAACGACGGAAGCCCGCCAAGGGACCAGAGCTGTTCGACTTTCAGGCCAGCCTGTTGAAACAGATCCGCAAGGTTTTGAGGAGAAAACCGGCGGTACCCATGAAACAGATACAAGAACAGCGCCCACACACCAGGCACGATATGAAGGCCATAGGCTCCCTGACGCATGACTCTGGCTAATTCTCCGACAGCCCGTTGAACGTCTGGGATGTGCTCAAGGGAGCTGGACGAAAAGGTGAACGCCACGCTGCCGGTCGCGAGGCCGATATCCTCCGCCGTCGTCTGAATAAAACAGCGAGGCAAGAGGGATGTCCGTGTGGCGGCTGATACCCAGCTGGGATGGAACGCCATATCGATGCCGACATACAGATGGCTTCCCTTTTGCTCTTCGAACAATCGGCTGTGTCGCCCTGAGCCGCAACCGATATCGCAGATAGGGCCACTCTCGGAAAGGTGCTCTTGAATAACCTGCGCTGCCAGAGAACTGGTATACACCCGCAACGGCGATGCGCCCTCGTCGATTCTTGATTGAACATCGTCATTGCCAAAGTCCGTGCGCGCAGCCTCCAGGGAACACCGCTGCCCTATGGAACCAACAATCTGGCGGAGCCCATAGAAAACGTAGCGCCACTGATCTGCCGGGGATAACGTGACATCCCCGCAGATCTCAAGCAATTGCCGAGGCATTTGTGGCAAAACCCATCACCGCCAAATACTGGTCGGCAACATGAGCCAGCGTCGGGATGGAGATACGGCCACGCCGGTCTTCGTATTCACAGACCAGTCGATCAAGCAGAGCGGGTATTGACTCCGGCGTCGAGTACCCGAATCCCGCTTCCCTGACAATTTCCGAGTGGCCACCACTCTGCGCATAAAGAGCCGGCAATCCACAGGCGAGCGCCTCCAGCAATGCGTTCGAGCAGGGGTCGTGCAGGCTTGCCGCGATATAAATGTCGTGCTGCCTTAGCAGATCGGCCAACTGCCGGGAGGCGACCGGCGCGATCGTGCGGATGTGTTGGAATCCGACTTCCGACTGACCCACGAACGTATAGTCGAACTGGTTCCAGTCCAGGTTCTGATCCAACCATTGATACGTCGCCGACCCCTTATTGGGATTGCTCGACCAACTGGCAGAGATCAGTCGGGTCTTGCGGCCTTGCAACGCCGAGCGCCTGCCAGCAGGATGGAAAATTCTAGGATCGACGGCGTTCATGATAACGACGGGCGATTTGAACTTCAGCCCAAGAGCGTCATGAGCGTCCAGGCTGTATTGCGATTGAAATATAGTAGCATCAGCGAATTCCTGATTGATCGCCTGGATCCTCCGGTCCGTTCCGTCATCCCTGCCGCGGTAGCTTCCAATGGGCCCATCCACGCGATGGATCATGCGGCAGCCCTGCCGCCGCAAGCGGCGAAGCCGATTGAAGTCGAAATTGAACGAATTGAACAGGCACGCCTGAGTGGTGTTTGAGATTCTGTTGTTCTCCACGCGAAGTCCCCGCCGTTCAAGCTCACCCCGCAACGCGAGCAAGAACTGATTACCCCCTCCATAAGGAGGGAGGTAGAACCGGTGAAAGATGGACACGTCGGCTCCCCGGACACGCGACGCAATCGCGTCACGTAGGAGCCTTACATAGTCTCGACGAAACCCCTGAAGAACTCCCGCCACTGCTTCTCCTGTTGTTCATAGGTGTTGGCTTCAGCGGTGATTCTCCCTGCCCGCAGAACGTCCTGCACCGTCGGCTGATTCCAAGAGTTGATCGCGTGCTCGGCCCAATGAGCGAGACCTTCGGCGTCCTCCACATCTACCATCCACCCGTTGTCCCCGTGCCGAACGAGATCGACAGCCTGCCCGACGCGTGTCGTTACCAGCGGAACACCGCTCGCCATGGACTCCAGAATGGCCTTGGGCCCGCCCTCATCACGCGATGTCACAAGGTAAAGGTCCAAGGCCTGAAACAACCAGCCGATTTCTTCATAGCGCTTGGGATAGACATGCCGGCATGGCACACCCATCCGTGCCAGACCGTCCTTGACGTATCCGCGCGAAGGCCCGGAGAGCAGCACATGCAGCTCCGGGATGCGCGGTTTCAGGATTTCGACGACCCTTAGGAAAACATCAGGCCCTTTAATGAGCTTCGGCTCGCGACCTTCCCCCCATCCGACGCCGTCCTTTTGAAACGATCCGACCACGACGGCCGATTCAGGCAGACAAAGCTGCCTGCGAGCCAACCGCCGGCTCCCGGGCGTCTGAACCGCGAAAGAGTCGAGGTTGATGCCGATCGGGATCCGATGCACCTTGCCGGGATCGATGCCTGACTCCAGAACTGCCTGCTCCATCCGAGAGTGCGACACCCGCACGCGAGAGATGGCGGCATGGTGCCGCCGCAGACCGTCATAGACTTCGGTAAATACTTCCGTCGTTCCGGGCAGCCCATGAAAGTAGTCCACCGAGATGCGATTCGTGGTGTCGAAATGCCGCCGGTTCCGCAACACGAACTGAGAGGTGTAATGACAACACTGCGAGGCGCGCCTGCTGAGACCATAGTTAATCCTGGCATCGATCCCCAGTCCAGCGGCCACACGCTGCAATTCAACGGTTTCCTCATCCAGCACCCACCCCGAGAGATCGGAATGGATCGACAGCAGCGAATAACTCGGTCCATGAAACAGGCTGAGCGCAGCCTGCACCTGTTGAACACCGCGGCAAGAGACCACCTGAAGGAGGCGGGACAGACTCACGGAGGGAAACGCCATCGATCTTCAGATCCCCCTTTAGTGCCGCCTGGGCTTGGTAGCCACGACCGCCTGCGTCCAATAAATGGATAAGGGGCTGCGCAGGACATCAAGCAGCTCGATACCGGTGAACAGCCTGATGAGATTGGCCAGCACGGCAACCGGCCGGATGCCCCTGACGCTAACGCATAGCAGATCCACGAACCAGGCTGGGTGCATGCGGGTCAGCGAAACATCTTCAAAGTACTTGCCCAGCAGCGCCTGTAGCTCGTTAGGCCAGAATTCATGTACGTGATACGCGTCTAGCGATCGTTCCAATAGACGAATGGGCGTGGTCAGGATCAAGCGCCCGCAGTCCTCCAGGCGAGGCATCAGGCCTGCTAGAACCTGTTCGACATCATCCAGATGTTCGATCACCTCGGCAAGGACGATCGTGTCGAATCGGGCTTCCGGCACCATGCGCAGATCGGCATAGAACTCCCCGCGCAACCCATGCTGCGCAAAGAGGGCTCGGGCCAACGACAGCGCCGTTTGATCGGCGTCAACGCCCGTCACGGTCTTGCCGACTTTGGCCAGCCTGCCGAGAATGGCCCCGTCGCCGCATCCGATCTCCAAAACGGTACGGCTGCTGGCGCACTGTCGCACCACCCACTCGATTCTTGATCGTGTATACGGCCATCCCCGAATTGGATGCCGCGAGAGTTCGCGCCAGTGGTAGGCGCCCTTCTCCCGATATTTCGTGAATTCTCCCGTCATGCCTCGCCGACCGGCTTGGTGCCGGCGCAGATCACCATATGGCCCAGAAACGGGCGCAGCAGCCGTCCGCCCAGCCACATCGCCCCAAGACGGACGGGACGAGGCAGCCACGCCCCCAGCCAGCGCAGTTCATGATCGAGGCTTCGGCTGACTCCCTGTGCCCCATTAATAATGCGCGAGCGTACGTGCGTGAATCCGCAGGCGCGAAAGTACCCTTCCAGCTCGGTTCGGCTGAAACGATACTGGTAGAACCGATAGCCCTCGAGGGGATAGTGCGGTCCTGTCCCGCGGCCGAGCAGCGCATCGAGCAGAAAGAGGCGAAAGTTATGGCATGGAGTCGTCGCCACGAACAGGCCTCCCGGTCGCAAAACCCGCAGCGCTTCCCGGATGGCCGGCGCCGGCCCTTCTTCGAAATGCTCGATGCCGCCCCAATTGATGATCAGATTGTAGGAATTGTCGGGACAGTCAATCTTTCGAAAATCGCCGAGCCGGAAAACGTCCCCGTGCCGTGCGCGGAGATGACCAATAGTTTCGCTGGCAATGTCCATGCCGATGGCTCGATGTCCCTCTGTCGTGAATAGAAGCGTCCACTCTCCCATCCCGCATCCACAATCAAGGATGTCCAGCGGCCGTGTGCCGAAACCTGGAATGACGTTCTTCAGAAAATGGTACTCGTCCCTCCGGCGAAGCCGCTGGAGGCGTAGTTCATTAACTTTCCGATCCCGCCACTGGTCATCCCAAAACCCCGCCACGAACTCTTCGGCGGTCTGCCCACCGCGGGAGGCGGCCAGGACATAATCCTTCAACATGTCTTCTCCATGTGCCGCGGCATCCGCTCCAGGATGGCCCCGATGCGTCCGCCCATCAGCTCGCTGGAAAAATACCGCTCCACGCTCTGCCTGGCAGCCTTGCCGAGACGGGCACGCAGGCCTGCATCCCGCTGAAGACGCTCGATCGCATCCCTCAGGGCCGCGACGTCACCGGGCGGGACCAGGTAGCAGTTATCCAGATGTCGCATCAGTTCACGGCTCCACAACCCTCTAGTCTGGGACAGAACGACGGCTTTACCGCATGCCATCGCCTGCAGCGTAACACTCTGTCCTTGCGGCTGGGTCGAGTCATGAAGCGGCGTCACCACAAACCGGCACTCGCGGTACAGATCACGCAGGGCATGATCGGAGAGCGCCCGTCCGCTCCAATCGCCCCTGGTGCGGATGACATTGGGCGGCAGAATGGCATCATTCAGATGGCGGGCAGTATGCAGGCGCAATGGATGGTTCCCTATAGCCTTCAGGAGCGTGTCGTAATCGCGCCCGTCATCGTTGCCGACAGCCAGCAGATGCTCCTTCTCGCCGCCTGCCTCCGCCGGAGTCCAATACTTTGTGTCCACACCGAATTGAATCAGGTGCAACCGGTCCGGATCGGCCAGTCCGTGCTGCAATAGGTACTCGCGCTCCCCTTCCCCGATGACGATCACGGCAGCGAGTTTCCCATGCAGCCACTTGAGCATGCGGCGTGTCGTCGCCGGGAGACGGCTCCGCTCAACCCGCTTATCGGCCCCCATCTGTATCAGCACCAGACCCGCACCGTCATGCAGGTGTTGCTTGCGGAGGGCCAGCATGAAGAGCACCGGCTCGCTCATGCTGACGATCGCGTCGAAGCGGCGCAGAAGATCCGCATTCAGACGGGCCGCGCCCCCGAAATCGGGGCTAAGATGGGTGAACCAGTGAAGAAGTTTCTGAAGACCTACTCCAAGGGGGGAGTGGAAATCGCGTGTCATCAGCTCCGCCCGCCAACCCTCGCGGCGGGCCAACTGACAATAGCCGTAGAAAAATTCGTCGGGGAATTTTCCTTCACCGAGTTGTAAACGCTCGGCGCGACCACCGGGAAGAATGTAGAGGAAACGAAATGGCAACGTTAGGCGTGAAGTCCAAGCGTGGACAATTTGGCATCAACGGCCTTCCCTAGCTTTACCAGGGCCTGGCCTTCGACCGTTTTCTGCTTGCAAGTATTGCAGGGGGCTTGCTTGTCACCAACACCGGCAAGACCCCGGCGCCACTCGGTGGAGATGCGATTGGCGTACACATCGAAGATGGTCGTCCGCCGGTCGGATAGATCACCCAGCACAAAGGGCTGATGCTCTTGATGATCGCTGCGGAGGTTGCAGCAGGGCATGACTTTCCCGTTGAAGTCCACCGTGAAGTTTGAAAACACAAGGAAACACGGAGACTGCCGAACGTAGGCATGATCTACTAGGCGCTCAATCAGTTGTCCGCGGTCGTAGCCGGTCTCGTCGAAATTGTGCGAATAGACGACAATCTTCACGCCCGAGTAAGGAAAGACAGCCCCCACCGTGGTGGCAGTGGGTTGGTCCCACACCGGTTCAATTTCGATCCGTTTGGCGAGCCGACCGATCTCCTCCTCAGCGTTCGCGACGCTCCACGCCACGCTCTTTCGCATGTACACGCTGATACGCAAAACCGAGAGCCCCACTTCCCGCAGGCGATTCAGGGCTTCCGCATCGAGGTAATCCCCGTTCGTGACAATATCAATGTCGGCCTTGGGAAGATGCCGCCGCGCCATCGCCACCATGTCATAAATATGATCGTCCGCCATCGGTTCCGAATAGCGCGCAAAGCGGAGCATCTGATCGTACTCGATGGCTTTGAGGTCATTCAGGATCGATTCGTACAGCGGCCGCTCCAGAGCGGTCTTCACCGTCAGCCGGTCGATCGTGCTGTTCGGGCAGAACGAGCACGTCCGGTTGCAAAACGCGTGGGGTTCCAGCTCCACGAGCGTAATGTTTCGTTTGAATAGCGCCCGCTTGCCCGCCTGATCGAGCGATGGATCGTGTTCGAGGGTTGGTCGGTCGAGAATCGAAAGAAAGTGCGACCAGTGGTCTCTGGGTGGCATGAAGTACCGATAGACTTTTTTCAGCAGTGTGGCAGCGTGCATGCGTTCAGGCCTTCTGGAGGATTGGCCGCGATGGCAGAGATGACAAGAGAAAACGGATGAGAGCATTGAGCCGATCAGCATAGGGCTGATCCAACGGCTCGACGAAGTACGCGCATTGCTTTTGCAATCGCTCACGGACGCCCGGATCATCACTAAGCCGCAGCAACTGCTCGCAATCCCTAACCAAATCTTCAGGGCGTTCACACTTGATACACTCGACCCGCTCAAAGAAATCCTTGAAATGAGCCAGATTCGCCACCGTGAAGAGGAACTTATTGGTGACCATATCTTCATCCGGCAAATAAACCGCCACCGGCTTGCCATGCATTGCGGCCTCCAACAAGATGGTGGACAGAGGTGAAATCACTGCATCCACGGCGCTTAGCGTAACGTGCGTGTCTTCATAATTTGCCAGTTCAATATGGATCCGCTCCTTCTTGCGGGACTGCCGGTAACAGGCTTCCATGGCCGGCTCCAGCATCACATGCTTCCAATTGAGCGAAAAGAAATCCGCTTCGCCTTCGGGATACGCGCGCCACGGATGGGGGCGATAGAGAACGAGACAGTCCTTGATCCGGCCCGCCTCAATCGCCCGTTCAAGGGCGATCAAATGACGCACCTCGTTCAGTCCCTTGCTGGAGCCGGCATAGAGCAGGACCCTCCAATGGTCAGGAACTCCGAGACGGCGCCTGTATTCGGACGGGGAAACCTTGGGAGGCTTTCGGTAGAGATCAAACTGCGCCGCGCCCAAGCACACGATCTTCGCCGGGGGAACTCCCATATAGTGAATCGCGTGCTGTCGGCTTTGTTCCCCCCAAACCACCAGCCGATCGGGATAGCCGACCGTCATAGCCTTCACTGAGGGGTTGTCCCATGCATTCATGATGAAGACGGTCGGCACCCCTCGTGATCTACCCCATCTGATGATGTCCGACACAAAGAGTCCCTCCAGCACTGTCGGATGAAGAATGACGTGCGGCCGTTCTTCATCCAGGATTTTATTCAACTCATGATTCTCACCGATTCTGGCCAGCATGAAGGTCTGATAGATCTTGTACGTCAGAGGCCACGACCATAACCAGCTGAACCAGAAATGCCTATAACCAAGAACTCCTCTCCAGAAGTTGAACACCACTCTTTGATTCTGAGTCCCCCGCATATTTTTTAGGACTGAGGAGCGATAGAGGTACCGATAGAGATGCATACGTTGGTCAGGAACCTTGGCGGTACGGAGGCGCTTGACTGACAAGGTGGACAAATCACTTTTGACTCGTTTCTGGTTTTCCGGAAACACAAACAGGACATCGTGCTCATCGGACAATCCGGCCAGAGCGCCGTTCAGCACGAAATGCCTAAGCACGATGTCATGATCGATAAAGACGACTATTTTAGCCATCTTGGCTTTCCGCAATGACGATCACGGCATCCGCATGGCCGTTGGATTCCAAGCGTTCGCGATAGATCCCATCGATAGGCGAGAACATCGCGCGCAAGGTTTCGTCTCCGCCCGGCCGTCTTTGGGCCAACCATGTCAAATGATTCTCCAGGCCATACCGCTGATGCCCGAAGCACGAGAGAACGTGAAATCCGTTCTGTTCCAGCAATCGGCACAGGGATTTGGCCGAATAGACATAGGGATGTTGCACCTGGAAATAAAAGTCCTCGTACTCCTCGATCCGGTACAGCGTGCGCAATGGATCATCCAGCGAAGGGACTTCAAAAATGATTCTTCCCTTCGGCTTCAAGGCTTTCGCGCAGGAAGATAAAAACACTGCGGGATCGGCGATATGCTCGAGGACGTGGAAAAAACACACCACATCAAAGCGCAAGTTTCGCGCATGCAACTCCTCAAAACTCGCGTGCTGCTCCAGCCACTCCGGTTGCTCCCGCGCCGCTTGAGTATTGGTGTCAACTTCCAGGCTGGCCAACGTCAGTTTGTCGTTCCGTTCTCGGGCAAGGCGCAAGAACGCTCCGTCAAAGGAGCCAATCTCCAGAACGCTCAATGGACCAGAAAAATAGGACCTGATCTTCTCGTAGCGCTTCTCAATCACCTGATTGCGCTTCCGGTATTCATCAAGATTGAGCCGCTGAAACCGCGGGCTGTACTGCGTGTAGTTGAACGGCGGCTGGGGATGGAGACATGTAAAGTCTTCCGCCTGTGTCACATAGACGTCTATTTCAGGATGCTCGTAAATCCCCTTCCGGAGGATGTGAAAGCTCTCCTGATTGAACGGAGCCGGCAGCGATTGAAGAAACTTGTAGTCCAAGGTATTCACCGACAGCTTACGTTCTGGTTCGTCTTGATTCCAGCCGGTTTGACTTCAACGCGCGGGATTGACGCAGGAGCAGTAGAGGTAATCGGCCCGTCCGTTCGCCTCGAGCATGCCGCGGAAAAGTACGTCCCCCATTGACTCTATATTGAGCGCGCCCAGACCGGTGGGACGTTTGTCCCGCAACCACAGCAGCGCGTTAGAGAGATCATACCGATGGAGATAGGAAATGGACGGCTCGGCAAATCCCGCCATGCGGACAAGTTTCCTGAGAGCCTCGGCATCAAAGTACCAGGTATGCACGGTCCGGTAGAAAAACCTGGCATAGTCACCCGGCAGGAGTTCAAGCAGCCAGTCACGGTGGTTGGGCGTACTGAGCAGCAATCGCCCGCCCGGCTTGAGCAGCCGCCGGATGTCCCGCAGCAGCGCAAGAGGATCCTCCAGATGCTCAATCACGCTGAATGAGACGGCCACGTCCACTCGCCCTTTCCAGACATCCGGCACCTTGTGACAATAAGGGAAGGCCTCATGCCCCTTTTTGGCAAGAGCTTCTCGCAAAGATGGTGTCGGCTCGATGCCGATGGTTGTCTTGCAGAAACCCTTCACCAGATCCAGGAACGAGCCGGCGCCGCAACCGACATCCATCAATACCGTATCGCGGAGGTTAGCTGTTCCGAGCATCCGCAATTTGTCAGCCTGTTCTGCATCATGCAGACGGTAAAAGTCTTCCGGCATATCACTCCCATCAACCAGCGTCCGGTAATCCCCCGATGCATAGTCCACCGTCTGGCCAGGCAGATAGCCGGCTCCACATCCGCCGCACACCCACACCGTCTGGGATTGTGCGCTGATCTGACCGACACGGCCAGTTCGAACCGGGCCTCGATAGAGGATGGATTGCTCGGCGCTCCTGCATATCTTACAGAGCGGAGTCGAAGCCATGCGTCTTACCACTTCGCCTAACGGGCTTTCCCGACGATGAAGCCCTTATCTCCCGCAAAGTTATAGTAAGTTCCGGCTACGGGTTGCAGGGGCTTAGCCCCCAAGAGCGCCGCGCGTGCACGAGCCAGCGCCCTCGACACCTTGCGGTGGCACGAAGAGAGGACAATGTTCTGGAATCCGACCATGCCCATCCACGAGGCCATGGCTCGAGCAGATGGGAGATGTGTGATGTTCATGCTGACGTGGTACTTCTTTTTCATCTCCTCGGACGGCGGATAGATGATCTCGACGCAATTGGATTTTCGAAGTCTGGGGGTTCTGGCTGTGGCCGATTCCAGCACCAACACACCGCCCGGCTTCAAGAGGTCATACAGCTTTTTGACCATCCGTAATTGCTCGGGATTGTGATACAGCACGCCTGTGCACCAGATGCAATCATACGGCTCCAATGTCTCCACAAGTTCGGAGTACATGAAATTGTCCGAAATATATTGGATGCACGACGCATCTATTTCACGCAGCCACTTCTCGTTGACCTCCTTCATTCGTGGGAGATCAATCAGCGTCAGCATGTCCGGCTTGAGCTGCAACAAACGTCGAGTATCGTGTCCATCTTTCGGCCCGATTTCCAGAATACGGGCGGGCCTTACTCCATTGAGATAGGCACGAAGCTCCTCGAATAAGGCCGCCCGGTAATCAACGGGCGTCCATCCAATCACCCGCTTCACCAAAGACTTCAGTTGCCTCATGTATCAGATCCCTTTTCTCGTTCTCGCTGGCGCAGCAGACGCTCGACTCGTTCAAAATCTTCAAGCGCGTCGATGCTGATCATAGGCTCATAAATAACGAGCCCCGCTGTGCGCTTGCCCTTGACTGTGTGCTGTTCCAGCAAACACTCGCGCGTATAGGCGTACGCGGCTCCATTACGATGAAAGATCGGATCGAGCTGTTGCCTGGCGATGATCGTTCCACCGCGTGAATCAAAATATTCTATAGCGCCGTTTTCTCCCAGCGTAAGTTGCTTCAGCGGATGATATTTCAAGTCAGTCGGTGAGACCGTCCACACCGCGTCCCAGCCTTCATCAATGAGTTTGGAGATGACGGCCGTCACATGATCCGGCTTGCGCAGGGGTGACGTGGGCTGGAGCATGACAATGATGTCATAGCGCGTATGCTCTACCCGTTCCGTTTCGGCTACCGCGTGGTACAAGACCTGAAAATCGCCGATGAGGTCGCCGGACAGTTCCTCCGGCCTCATGAACGGGGATTCCAGTCCGGATTTGCGCGCGGCTTCGACAATGGCGGGATGATCCGTGGATACAACGGCCTTATCCACATAGCCCAACTCGCGAACGAGGTTGCCGGTATGCGCGATCAAGGGAATGCCTAACAATGGGTGAATATTCTTGAGCCTCACTCCCTTGCTGCCGCCTCGCGCCGGCACCACGGCCAGGATACTTCGTCCCTTGAACATATGATTCAGACTGAGCTTTAGTAAGGTATCGCGCTAGAGGAAGGACAGAAACCGTCGCGCCATTCAGATCTGATACCGGCCCCAGTTGTTGACGATGGTTTTGCGCTTCGATCGCTCGGTCCTGTTAATCACCTTGTCTGCGTAGAACGAATCATCGAGGTAATGCGTGGTGGAAATTTCCTCGATGATCGCGCCGGTGTCGGTCCAGAACTCATGCCACACACCCTGCTGCACCAGTTGAATGTCACCCGGATAGAGCGTCCGCCGCCGTCCATCCACTTCGACTTCCTGGATGCCGTAGAGGACCTGGAAGGTTTCCTCTTTCTTCTTGTGAAAGTGCGAGGGGTGCCGTTGTCCTGGCATCTGGACGATCAGCTTCTTGCAGTAATCCCGATTGATGCACTCAATGATGGTCGCCCCCACTTGTGGGAACTGCGCGATGCCATAGTGGTGTGAAAACTCAGCTTTGAAGTCTGTATTCAGTGCGATCCTGGCTTCGTTCAGCATCCCCTTGATCGTGTGAATCGCCGTGAACAGCACCTGCCTGTCAGGGTCGTGGGGAATCTGAAGCACAGCGATTCTCAACGCTTGATCTTTTTCCACATCCTCCAGCGTGACGATGCCCTCCTTCCACTCACCAGAGGTGAGCTGCCCCGGCTCGCACGGCATCGCGAAGTACAGATCGGTCCGCTTGAGCGCCGTGCCACGTTTCAGCGCGCGACGCGCGTACACGCCACGCTTCAGCGAGTGAAGGGCGTCCATCTCTTCGGCCGACGCAGCCGGTCGTTCCTCCGCCCCGCATAATCTCCGGGCCTTCTGGTACGCTTCGACCCACCGCTCGATCTTTGCCGGTGTGCCGGAATAGGCATTCAACGTGATGCCATCCGCCTCGACGCCCACGTGCCGCTCGAAAATACGCGCGCCTTTCGCTACGGCCACCTGCACCGGAGACAGATCATCCGGCGACTCGTGCGTCGAGAACCCAATGACCTTGTCGGGGTACCGGCGGCACAGGGCGCTGATCTGGTTGAGCTGGAGCTTGTCGTCGGGGGTCGGATACAGAGCCACGCAGTGCATGATCGCGTGATGAACCCGGCGATGGTCGAAGAAACTCACGATGTCATCAATTTGCTTCATCGTCAGACCGCCGGTCGAAAAAATGACAGGCTTGTCGCACTCCGCCACTTTCTCGATGAGCGGCCAGTCAGTGGCGGAACAGCTTCCGATCTTAATCACCTCAATTCCAAGTTCGACGATCATATCCACTGATTCTTCGTCAAAGGGCGTGCAGATCGTCACGAGCCCTTCCTTCCGAACCTCCTCGGTAAGAAGGCGGAACTGGTCCTTCGAGAGACGCGTGGACAGGAAGCGGGGGATGTGCTTGTTCGCACTGGCCTGCTGGTGCGCCGGGTGAATCATGGTATCGAGCTGGCGAAATTGGAATTTGATCGCCGCCCTGATTCCCTTCGAGCGTGCCACCTGCGCGAGATCCCGGATGATGCGCTTGCCGTGCTCGACCTGGCCCTGGTGGTTATTGGCCATCTCGAAGATGAAGAGATCCCTGAAGTCGAATGGTTGGTTCATCATATGAGACTCCTCATTACAGAACACGTCGCCATTGTCATGGCTGAGACCTCAACGGCCGCAGCGCCTCCAGCTTGTACCCCCGGCTGTAATCAATCTGCAGCCGGGACTGACTCCGTTCCGCGCCATGCGCCGCCGCCACGACTAGCATCGTGTCCAGGCCCCTCTCGAGGCTGATGCCAGATGGCTCACCCCGATGTTCCATGTGATCCTGGAGATGCTTGAGTTCCTCGATGAAATCATCGGGCCTCTTTTTGGGAATGAGATGCACCTCATCATCCCGCCCCGGTATCAAACAAAGGACGGCATCGCCGCCTGAATTGTAGCCGTTCACCCACTCGATGGCCCCCTCCGAACCTTGCACGCGCGCCCGTTTCCGGTGAGGACGCGTGACCACGTCCTGGACCACACGCCCGACCAGGCCCTTTTCGGTCCGGAGGCTGAGCAGGCAGATATCGTCGTAGACTGCCCTGCCCTGTTTCACGTAGTTCAACATCGCGTTCACTTCAACCACGCGGCCACCCCCCGACACATGCGCAAGATGCTGCCACAGATTGATCGCGTGCGAATGCTCGCCGCTCGCCCCGCCACCCCGCTCCCAATAGCCCAGGTAGCTGTCCTCGGGGCCGCTCAGCCAGGGGTGGGCTTTGAAGATGCCTCCCCAGTGCTCGCGGAACTCCACGTCGATCGTCTGGACCTGACCGATCACGCCGGATCGGATCAACGCTTCCGCCTGTCTCGTTGCTTTGCCAACGACATGGTCATAGCCCACGAACACCTTCGTCGATGAATCACGTGCCGCAAGATAGAGATCCTGGGCCCGATCCAATGACGGCGTGCACAGGGGTTTCTCCACCAGAATGGCCTTGGGCTGCTCGCGGAGCGCCTGCAGGGCGAGAGACAGATGATGGTCGGGCGGCGTGCCGATGCAGATCAGGTCAAACCCGCCAGCCTGCGCCTCGGCATTGACACAGAGTGTGATGGCAGAATCCCATTGGCCATAGCGAGCAGGGTATATCTCTTCCTTCATACGCGTCAGGGCCTTTGGATCGAGATCACACACCGTCACATCCCACCCGAGCCGCCGTGAGGCATACGCAAGGTGATTTCCGATCGAACCGGCGCCGTAAATTTTGACTCGATGCATGCTCAGTCTCAAACTGTGCGCTGATCCCACTCGATCTCAGGTTCGTCCAACGAGAGGTCCCCTAATTCCACAAACTTCCTGTATAGAGGGCAGTCCCGAATCAGGTTGGCATGGGAGTCATAGCCCACGACTCTCCCCTTCTCGAGCACCACGATCTTGTCGCAATTCTTCACGGTGGAGAGGCGGTGCGCCACCACGAGGATCGTTTTGTCCCGCGAGATCTTGCTCAGCGCATCGGTAATGGTGCGTTCGCTCTCCGAGTCCAGAGCGCTGGTCGCCTCGTCGAGAATCAGGAGGCTCGGATTCCGGTACAGCGCCCGTGCAATCGCCACTCGTTGACGCTGTCCGCCCGATAACCGAAGGCCCCGCTCGCCCAGTTGCGCGTCCAATCCCTCATGAAGCTCCTGCCTTAGGACATCCCCGAAGTTGGCTGTCTCCAGCGCTTCCAGGACCTTCCGATCATCAATCGTGCCGTGATCCGTGTCGAGCGCAACATTGAAGCGCAGCGATTCGTCGGCAATGAAGGGATGCTGCGGCACGTAGCCGATTTGGCGTCTCCAGGATGACGCGTTGCCGGCCTCTAGCTCCCATCTGCCGACCATCACCCGCCCGGATACTGGAGTCAACAGGCCTGTCAGAATGTCCACCAGGGTAGTCTTGCCTGAACCGGAACGGCCCACAATCCCGAGTCGCACGCCGTGATTGATTGTGAGCGTGATCCCGTTCAAAGCATACCCCTTCCCCTCCGGATAACCGTAGACCACGTCCTTAAGTTCGAGGCGCTTCCAGACTCCGATCGCATCGGCCTCGGAAATTTCTCCGCCCGCCGCAGTCAGCACATCCAGTTCCGATTCGATGCGATGGATGGTTTCAATGGCCGGCACGGCGCCATGAATGGTATTGACGGTCCCTGAGATCTGATTGAAGACCGGCAGCACGCGGATCACCGCCACTCCGTATACGGCGAGCAAGGCAACCATCTCCGAGCGAAGGCCGGTGTGGCTGGACACATAGATTCCGACCATAACCAGAGCCAGCGCGACGGCGATCTCGATCACATAGATAGGTATCGGCTGGACGGTGGCTAACTTCGCACTATTTGAAACAATGGACTGGTATTGCCTGGCAAACTGTCCGACGAAAAAACTCTCTTTGCTGGCTACTTTGATGTCCTTGGCCCCGACAAGCGAGTGATTCACTACGATATAGGCTTCGTCGCTGGCATTGTGTTTCATCACTGCCAGCTTGCGAACATAAGGCCGGATCAGTCTCATGATTGTCATGCTGAACAGTGCACCGGCGAGGGCAAGGCTGATACCGAAGACCGGATTGATACTCACCAGGAGCACCATGATCGAACCGAGCGTGATCGCGCTGCTGATGAGGGACAGGACACTTTTGAGGCCAGCCCGCGCCCAGATCACAATGTCGCCCATCACCTGTTTCACGAGGATGCTGGTATTCTTGGAGAGAAACCACACGTAAGGCGCTGCCATGCACTTTCCCAGCAACTCGACCGCGACACGCCTTTCGACCACTGCGACCAGTTGGTTCAACGAATAGGTGTACACAAAATCAACGACGCATTTCAGCGCGATGGCCGCGAAGAGGCCGAGCGCGCACCAGACCAGAAACTGGTGCGGGTCCGGGTCGCCGAAGAAGTGGCTCAAGGACGCCAGGTATCCGTTACCTTGCACTGCCAACGGATCCAGCAGTAACCCGATGAACGGCAGCAGCGCGGCCAACGAAAACGATTGCAGCGCACCGTTGATTGTCATGCCGACAGCAAGGAGCAGCACGTGAATGCGCTCTCTAGCCACCAGCATGCGCCAGCTCAGGATTGCGATCTTCTTCAGATCCAGCGTTAGCGGTTGGCGAACCCCAGGCATACGTCCTCGATATTTTTGATGGCCGATGCGTGTAGTGCGGCGAACTCCCGGCTCGCGCCGGATGGCGGAGTAGGATTCCTGAGCCAGCTCTTCAACTCCTGCTCCGATCGCAGCACGGCGATTCCGAACTCTTTTTCAGGCAAGCAGTAGTAAGACTCATCCGACCCATACAGTTTGAAGGACGCCACTGGCACGCCCACGAGAGCGAGTTCGATCAGCATCATGGAAGACACCCCGACCGCCATCCTGGTCGAGAGATGGCAGGCCCACGATGGTTCCTCGTCTAAGTGGACTCCTTTCTTTCGGTAGGCATAAACGAACCGCCGCCAGGCTTCAGAGTCGTCCTGTGGATGTGGCCGTATGATCAAGTCCTTGGCCCTGTGGCCAAGTGCCTCAATCACCCATTTCGCAATAAGAAATTCATCGATTCGCGCATTCGGAAAAATAGAGGCGGCCGGTTCGGAGATAAACCGCACTTTCGTCCGAGTCCCCGAACGCCTGCGACTGCTTGCGATCAAATGAGCAAAGTGTGGGCTACCCACGACCTTGATTTTGATGCTGTCTCCAAGCGCGCACTTCGCCTCGGCTGCCATGCGATCGTCAAGAACCAGCAGCATATCGGGGAGGACAACGTCAGGCCCGTCGGTGAAGCGCCGCCTGTACTCCGTCCACATGTCACAGATCGCCGCGCAGGGAATGGAGAGCTGTCCGGCCAGCTTCCATGTCAACTTTTCCAGGTTACTCATCACGCTTGTTCCTGTCAGGACCAGATCCCATTTCCCTGATTGAAGGATTGCGGTAAGTTCATCCGCCTCATATATCCACGAACCGTTGGCAAGCAGCTGGGCAGAATGTGTCAGCCGGGCGGATGGATAAAGCCGGTACACTTCAGACTCCAAAGGGGGCGTCCCTATAAAATAGGCTGTAACCCGAGGCGGGCGCCAGCGAGTTAATAGCGGCAACAGCAGATTGACTCCGCCGCGATCGTGCGCGACAAGCAGGACGCGCTTTGTTTTGTGTGTCATATGGCTGTGGATTATCGAGGTGGAGCCAAAGCGCCGCGTGGCTCAGTACATCATCGCCGGGTCGTGGTAGTACTTGAACTCCAACACGTTGTTGGAGGGATCTTTCAGAAAGAACGTCGCGTGCTCTTCGCGTAAACCGGGGAACCGGACCGATAGATCCTGAAACAACTCCATCCCCTTGGCTCGCACATTCGCAAGAAGCCGGTCAAACTCGGCCTTGTCCCGGAACGTCACACCGAAGTGTCTCGGGTACAGTTTCGGCTTCGGATCAATCTTGTCGGGAGACAGATGGCACACCACCTGATCGCCGAAAAAGTCCAGCGTGATCCGGTCGGGATACCGCCGGGCCAGTTTGACGCCGAGCTTCCCCACATAGAATTCATGGGCTTCGTCCAGATTCCTGCAGGGAATGGCCAGATGAAAGACGTTCTTCGGATCTCGCACGGTTGCCTTATCTAGCTCAGGAAAAATGTATCGGCTCGCAGCCCCAGCCGCAACGTTTCCAGCCCCACGATATCATCAAAGGAGATGTTGCCCAGATTCACGTTGGAGCCGAGTCGTTTCACAAAGAAGGCCTGGAGCGTCTTGCTTGGCGCTTCGAAGACGATCGCATCCAGCCGCTTGCACGAGTCAATGATCTCCTCGATGAGTCCATAACGCAGCTCGCCGTTCGGACGGCAGATGCCGCTCTGCCCGCTTTCGCGCGACTCCGCGATCACCCACTTGGCTCCAGCCTCGAAATCCTGGGCGATACATTCCACCCATTTAGCCGGATACATGTTCTCCGATTTCTTGCTGTCCTTGTACCCCACCTCGCTGAACACCGTGAAGTCGCGGGAGAAGTCCCTGACGTGCCGGCACTTCTCTTCATTGGACAGATCGAGCGTACCGTTGGAAATCTCGACATATGTGCAGCCATGCCGTTTGATGAAGGCGTGGAATTCATCGAGCTTTTTCTGCTGGAGCGCCTTTTCAAACAGCGTCCCCCCGAAAAAATAATCTATCCCGATCTTTTTGAGGAACGCGATCTTCTTCTCCAAATCATCGGTCACGAGCGCCGTCCCCCATCCGAACTTCACAAAGTCAATTAATGGTGCATGGCTTTGCACGGCGTCCATGAACCGTTGGGTCGACACACCTGAATCAAGGACGAGCGTCAGACCTTTTTTTCTCGGTTTGTGTTGCCTCTCTGGCAGATCAAGAAAGTTGGATTGCATCATCAGGCTCCATGGTTACGACGCGATTTATTGCCGGTTCGCTCAAAGTTCAATCGGATCAGATTGGCATCCACCAGTTTTTTCATGGGCTCGCGCAATTCCCATACCGGGCACTTCAGCCGGTCGGCAATATCAACGAGATCGTGCTCGCCGTCAGCGAAATTCAGGAGGTTTAGAATCTTGACGTGGAAATCCTCGATGTTGGCCGACACCAGTTTCGAGTAGAGGCCGCGCTTGCCGAGCTGCGGCTCGCAATAGGGATTCGTTCTGACCGGTCGGCAATTCATCTCCAGGGTCTGCACGACACGAAGATATGCCTTGAGACTGCCGGCCAGCCCCTCTTCGCTGACGAACGTCAGATCGTCCTTGGAGGTATGGTATTGTTTGAACTCCCCGTACCGCGACCGCATGAGCGATCCCACCGGCAGATTGATGCCGGGTGAGCAATACTGTCGTTCGTCGCTTCCTACGGGATCGAATTCTCGGACCGACACCGGCTTCGCCCGCGCCACATGCCGCAATACGTGCTCGGCCGCCTTGTCGGCCGGCGTCCGTCCCCGCTTGGACCGAACGTAGGTGTAGGGGCCATCGTCGCCGACACACGTGACGACGTAGCCCGCTTCCATCCGAGCTTTCAATTGCCGGTGGTGCTTGGACAGGAACGCAATCACGCCCATGGTCTCCGGCGCAAACAGGGCACGGTAGCTGTAGCGCGGATGCGGCAGATCATCCAGAATTGTCATGAGCGTGGAGAGAAGTACGATCCCTGACGTTTGATCGTTCGCCATCGAGGGATGACAGATATAGGTGGAAAAAAAGATCTCACGCTGAGTGCCCCCTTTCCTCAGGAACTGAGCGTATTCCAGATGTCCCGGGGCCAGGGCGCTGTCAATCACCACCTCGTACTCATCTCCAGACAATTTCTCTCGCTGGGCGTGCGTGAGACAGAACCCCCAGTCCTCATTGTAGTAGCTGGCCCGGTAGGGAATGGCGTCCGGATAGTCGGGCAGCGAATGTAGATGTTTCTGCAACTGAGCGAGTGAAAGCCGGTCTTTCACCGGCACGCTGTAGCTGACGACATGAAGGTTATTGACGGCAAAATCGATGATTTTCTCGCCTTTCGAATTCTTCACGTAAGCGTCGCGAATGTTCCATTCACGTGGCACTTGCCAATCAAAACATCTCGTTCCAGTCGGCACACGCGTCCGTTGTAGCTTAATCGACTCCCTGACAACATCGAGAGTCCGACGGACTCCATCCCCTGTGAGACTCCGGCAGATCGGGAACAACCGGCGCATCATCGGCATCATGACCGGCAGGCCTTTAGCAATGACCGCCTCAAGGCTTTCGATAAAACCGAAGTACCGCTCTAATCCATTCATGGAAATTAGAAAGAGGCGCGTTTAGAGAACAATAAACTCCGGGGACGATGTGGCCCTTAGCATTTCATGATTGATGCGCGTCTTTTGTAGATGCGCGTTTTCTGGTAGCGACGTCGTGTACTTCATATAGGCCTGTGTGGTGATCGAATTGTTGGCTCCACAGGTGAAGAAGATGGCCAATTTTTCCTTGTGCGGAGCAGATCCTTTCACCCTGGGAGGAGACGCGCGGTGAACCATTCTCATGTCCCAGATGATGGCATCCCCGGCATTAGACTGAATATCAACGCCGTGCTCGTGTTCCCTGAACGGTTTGTCCCAGTCGTAGAGCCTGCCTCTGGACAATTTTTTCAACGCTCGTTTAAGTGAACTTTGATTGAACTGCTGCCTGAAAGATGCCTTTTGCCTGGTAAGCTCAACGTAGGGGTCCGGCTGTGTGTGCGTGCCCGGTGCCAAACGAATCCCGCCGCCGTATTCGTTGTTGTCTTGCAGATAAACCGCAACGGTCACCATCCGGAACGCCTTGTTCTTATGAAACGTCTCTTGGTTCATTTCGGCTCCGGTCATGTCGGTATGAAATACCCCGAAGCGATTGCATTCAACAGAAGAATGCGGCGGAACCGTGAACGGCTTCCCAAGTAGCGTCGTGAGAGCCTGAACGAGTTTGGAACTCTTCAATACATTGCGTATCTGCGGGTATTGGAGAACGGCATCGGGCAGGACATTCGTTTTCTCCCGCTGGAACACCGGCAGAAAGAACGATCGCAAGGCTTGGACGGTTTGAGGGTCGATAACCTGCTTGACAATCACATACCCTTCTCGCTCGAATTGCGCGCAAAGATCTTCGCCCATACTCCCCTCCCTCTTCTCCGGCCTCCACTCAGTGAATAAAAGTCACGCCTTTAGGAAATTCCTTCCAATTTGGTACGGAGCGTGTATCGGACAAGACTCACGAGATCTGAAATCGTTCGCGCCGTGACGGCCCCTTCATCGGCCAGACGCACACCAAACGTCTGCTCGATCGCCGCCAGCACTTGCACATGTCCAAGGGAATCCCACTGCGGCACGCGATCCCTCGAGCAACGCGTATCAATGTCCGAGGGATTCAACGCAAACAACTCGGCGATGATCCGGCAGATCTGCGCAGTGATCGCTCCCTCCTCCACAGGTGCCTTGCTCTGAGGGCGGTCGGCGAGCCGTTGCACCAACGCCTCGCGCAGCACCTTGCCCATTTTGTTCTTCGGGATCTCGGCGATCGGGATGATGCGGGACGGAATCTTGTAGGAGCTGAGCGTCCGGCGCAATGCGCCCAGCAATTGCAACGGAGCCGGCACACGCTCTGGCATGACGAAGGCCACCAGGTCCTCGCCGAGCAGCGGATGTGGAACTCCGATCACCACTGCTTCTTCAACGCCTGCCGACGCTCCCAGCGCTTCCTCCACCTCACGCGTGTAAATCTTGTACGCCCCGCGGTTGACTATATTGGTGTTGCGCCCGATCAGGACGATGTTGCCGTCTTCCTCAACTCTCCCCATATCGCCGGTCTTGAGCCATCCGTCTTGGAACGACGGCCCGGCATAGCCCAGGAAGCGCGTCGCGAGGTTCCTACCGCGGACTTGCACTTCGCCCACCTCGCCCGGCTCGACTTCCAGACCGGCAGTATCTACGAGCCTGATCTCGTTGACCGGCAACGGCCGGCCGACCACGCCGGGCCGGCGGATCTTGGGATCAAGACTGTTCAACGTGATCCCGCACGTGCATTCCGTCAGGCCGTATCCCTGAAGAACAGGCACCCCGAACCTCGTCTCGAACGTCCGCTGCTCCTTGGGCGGAAGATAGGCCGACGCCGTCCCGACAAACCGCAACGAAGACGCGCGCCCGGATGAGGGACCATGAGGAGACCGGTTCAACAGCGCCACATGGCTCGGCACCAGTTGCACGAACTCTACCTTCTGTTCAAGAACATCCTTCCAGAACGTCTGCGGATTGAACAACCGGCGCATCGTCACCGTCCCGCCCGTGCAGAACGGCATCAGTAGACTCCGATACAGCCCGGACACGTGCGGGAGCGGGAGGATCAGATGGTGCTTCCGGAGATCGTGGGCTCCATATCCCTCAATCATCGCGTCAAGTTCGTGGATGGCGTTGGAGTGGGAATGGACAATGCCTTTCGGCTCGCCAGTCGTTCCGGAGGAAAAGATCACAAACGCCTCGTCATCGCGTTGGGTCAGCGATTCACCGGGCTGGGAAACTGGCTTTGGCGCGACGCCTCCACTCCACGGCATCCGGCAGAAGACATAGAGATCAGACGTGCTCGCGGCATTACCTTCCTGCGGCGTCAGAAACACCGCCTTGGGCTTCACCATCTTCAGGAAGTACGTCAGCCGCTGCGCCGGCGTCTGCGGCTCAATGAGCGCCAACCGTGTCCCGGCGACCAGCGACGCCAGAATGAGAAAGACGAGGTCGGAGCTATTGTCAAAGTTTGTTGCTACACTGTCGCCTCGCCGGATGCCGTGCGCGGCCTGTGATGCCACCACCTGATCAATACGCTGCTCAGTTTCTGCGTAGGAATAGACGTACCCCGAATCCAGGTCTCGCAGGAACATCCGCTCGACCCAGCGGCGTGCGCAGGCCTTAACGGCTTGCCCCATCCCTTCACAATCCGCGAGTCTGTCAAACTTTTCTGCTGAGCGAGCTCGACGCTTCATTTCCGCCATGGCGTCTTTGTGGGTGGCTGCGCCAGAAGACCGTAGATATTCCTCATGAGTAAGCTGACCGTCGTCTGGAACACGTCCTTCGCCTTGTACCCCCAGATTCCACTCAGCCCAAGTGGCTCATATCTCAGTAGATGCCTTGATTCGAGCCGTTCAATGAGTCGGTTCGTGTCCCACGCGATATCGGCTTCCGCATATTTGACGTAATGGTAAAAAGGTTGGGGGATTACCTGCCCTTCCGAAAAGACTGGGATCGCCAACTCCTTGGTATAGCGATACGGCACGCCCACGAACGCTTCGCCGAGATGAATGAAAAATGACCCTCGATGCGGCGATCTTCCGATACTGATCACCAGCGCATCGGCTTCAACAAGGCGATGCGTCGGCGTATTCCAGGCATAGGAGTTTCTGGAGACATTGGCGCAGATCGCCTCTTTATCCTTGCCGACCGCCGTGAATGAGAATACCGGGTGCATGGAGCGCAGACTGCCGGCTTTATTTCTCAGGTATTCGGTCAGCACGCCGGTTTCCGATGGGGTCGTCTCGTGAATATAGGGACTGTCCGGCCCTGTCCGCTCATAGGTAAAGGTCGGCACCACCAGCGTGCCATTCACGCCCATCAATTCCTGGAAGCACTCCACATACGTGCGAAACATCGCGTCTTTTTCACCGCCCGAATGCTCGAGATCACCGAAGGCGGCCAGGTCAGAAATAATCACGACCACTTTGTGATCGGCGACGCCCAGGCTTTTGAGTGCGCGGACAAAGTCTGATTTTTTGACCGCTCTCGTCATCACAGAGGAACTGTCGCTCATTGTTTCAGCTTCAGGAGGCTGAGTGCCCCTCAGCGTTTGACTGCCAGGGTAATTAAGGAACACGCCTGCGGCGTGTATGGTTCCAACGCAAACGTGGCATAGTGCTGAGCACTGAAGCCGATCTCATTTAACAAGGCGTTCAGCTCTTCGACGCCGTAATACTTGTAGAGTTCCCGCTTGACCTTCTCTCCTGCCGTCGTACGCGAGAGATACGTGGAGGTGTGCTGAACCACCAGATGTTCCCAACTCATCGGCTCCGTTTGGTATAAGGCATACCTGAAAGCGTCTTTTTCGTCACCTTTCCACCAGACGCGAATATAACCGTCGCGTTTCATCGCGTTGAACTGCTCCTGTGATAACACGTCGAATTCCAGCAACAGCTTACCTCCACGAGCCAGACACTGGTGCGCTCGGCGAAGAATTCTTCCCGGCAGCTCCGGATCGCAGGGGTACAGGTACGAGAGCGCGCCGTCGATCATGATCACCAAATCGAATCCCGTATGGGAAAAGTGATAGTCATCCGCTGAGCATTGGATATTGTGCACGCGCGTGGTTCCCAGACTTGCCTTCCAGTTTTCAGCGAATTGATGCCGGGAGGGAGACACCTCAACGCCATATCCTTTGTCGAGCAAGTCCATACGTTCCAGAGCATAAAGCAGACGGCTGCTCCCTGAACATATTTCCAACACTTTGAGCCGGGATCCGTTATACATCGCGTCTTTGACGCATTGCGCAGCCGACCCTGATTTTTCGAGCAACAGTCGCCGGTAGTTTTCGAGTTTCTCCGGTGTCGAATAATTCGATGGAGACTCGACCTCGCTGTAAGCCGTCAGGTTGAGGTTCTGATTCCACGTAATAGCGGTTTGCTTCATGCGAATGCCATGTTAGGCGTTCGATTCCAGACGTTCCAGGATGCGGCCGGCGTGCAGGTACTCAACAAGGTGCTGCGAAAATTCATCTTTATTCATCGCGATCAAATCCAGATACGGCAGGTACCGACCGATATCCGCGGACCGGACCAGATCCTTCGGAGGACGACGCACGATCCCTGATGGTTTGTCGTATGGATACGGATACTGCGCCACCCAGTGATAGACGAAATAAAACAGCAGCGCGAGTTGCCTGCGATCCTCCCCTAACGATGACACCGACGGCGACGTGCAGAGTTCCTTCAGATGCTGGAAGTACTCCGACTGAGTATCGGCATCATGTGTGAACCCCCGTTTGCTGTAAATTACATTCCCTCCGACAATGACCTGCTTACCCATAACTGCCATCTCCAAGCCGGTTGAAGACGAGAAGACCACTCCGAACAGACACCGTTCCATCAATCGGTATGTATTCACCTTAGCCTGACCAGGAATCACGATGAGTCGCTTGCTTCGTTGCAACCCGCGCTTCGCCAGCATCTCATCCACTGGCTCTTTGCCGCCCCACCAGAGACCTTCCCCCGGATGCGCCCGCACAACGATGAGATGCCCCGTGTTTTGCAGGAGGAACTCGATCGTCCCGAACAACCAATCCTTCATAGACGAAAACACATTTGTGATCTTGCCATACCCGGCATCAAACACCACATTTGGGCACAACAGTATGAACGGTCGGTCGGATGGAATGCCCGCCTCACGCAAGGCTTCTGATTCGGATTGGGCAGTGGCGCGTTGCAACTCCCATAACCATGTCTCCGTCGAGTTCATGGCTCGTTCCTGGATTGACTTTCGAGCTTGTTGCAGAAACCGCGAGAGGTACGGCTCCCGCATATAGCCGAGCTGATCGCGGCTTGCCCAGATCAGATCAATGTCGTCGCCATTTAGAAAATGATCGCCATGGTTGATGACGCGCACCCCTCGGAACGCGAATTTCTCGGTGGAATTCACAGGCTGCCCCAGTTCATTGAGAATCCGGCAGACGTGGGCGCCCTCGAAGGTAGTCCCGTTTCCGACAAGGCAGAGGTCGTAGCGATGCGCCTTGAAATGATTGCGGATTGCGATCTGAGCCTTTCTCCCTACCTCTATCATATGGTCATGGAGCGAACGAACGGCAGGGTCCTTCAGGTCAAGTCCTTCCTTCTGACACGCCATGACCGTATCGTAGTGCGCTTGTTTCTCCACAAGCTGCTCGTCTATCCGAACAGGAGTCATGTCATCGGATAGATCAGTGCAACAAATTTTGCCATTCGTAAGCGCTGCGATTCGGCTCATGATGCGGCGGAGATACGGCTTTGCGCTTGGATGATCCTTTAGGGGATGCTTGTTGGGACTCTGCAGCTTGGGCAAGTACCCGATGGTCACCTGGTGGCCCCGCCAGGCCAGGAGCGCCGCCAGAATAAGATGCGTGGTAAACACCCCACGATAGACGCAAAAGAGAAAGATGGATTTTGGTTTGGGAAGGGGGGCGAGCGGGGGACAGTGCACCGCTTCCATCCACATGGGTGCCAGAACGTGCAGATTCCACTTGTCGTTCGGCTGGCAGGCATTGACCAGACCGCTGAATAGCGAGAGGAGCGCCTGCCCCACCGACCCGGGATGGCGAGCGTTGTAGAGCCGGGACAGGAGCCCTTCCACGACAAACACCAGCCTGTTTACGATCCGTCTAAAAATCACCGGGACAGATCCTCCTGACAGTGCATGTAATGATCGATCGTCCGCCACACGTTATAACTCTGGTGCGGTGAGTTCAGCCAGCGCCGCAGGCTGGCAGTCTCTTCGCGAACGGGGTCCATGTTCTGCCTGAGCAGCCGTTTAAGACTGGGGTAGAGCTTGCCTTCAATGTACAGGGTGTCGCAGGTCAGCCTCACCGATCCGGATTCTTCGGGCGGCGGAGCCAGGGCCGTGGCAGCAAAGGCCATCGCCCGCTTGGACTGCTCTGCCGTCGGCTTCGCCAGTTTCGTGATCCCGCGCAGCTTGGCGGCATAATCCTCTCGCGAGGCGGCTGTGTGCGCAAACCCCCAATCGGTGTACATGCTCCGGTCAGCGCACAGCACCGTCTTGCCTGCCGCCGCCGCCTCGATCGCAATCGAGCCCTGGATCGTCACCAGCGCCTCGGCAGCAGACTGGACCGTCAGCGAGTCCGATTCTTCCGGCAGGATCGCGATGTGCGGCGGCAATCCGCTCACTAGGTCCACGAGCCGGAGATTGCCATACCAACGGTCGCACGGATGCGGCTTGAACGCCCAGCTCACGCCTGTCAGCGGCTTGATTGTATCGAGTGTGAATCGGATCCAGTCCAGCGGGTCCGTGAAGTTGGTCATGGCCTGCGTGTGCGGAAAGTCGAACCAGGAATGCGCATAGACGACCACGAGTGGTTTCTTGGGATCTAGCCCCAGGCTCTTTAAGAGTCCAGTGCGATCCTGCTGACGCAGCTTCGGCTTGATGGCATAGCGGATGACGATAAAATCGGAGATGCCTTCGAACCGCTCTGCCAAGTACGCTCGTCCTCGTTCGATCAGCTTTTCCCGAACATCCGTCGGCAGGGCGCAAAAACCGGCAAACAGCAGGTGCTCATTCGGGGCCTTGTAGTCCTCAGGAGCAGCCATCCTCCGTATCCGGATGCTGTTGTAATGGGCCGTCATATAATGGAAGGGAACTTTCCGGCGGATTGCGGTCCAGCACAGTGAGGCCCACTCGCTTTTCCACGCGTGGCTGGACACCACCGCAATGATATGGTTCCGGTCAAAAAATTCACGATACAGTTCGCCCAGCCGCAACAGGTCGGCCAGCACCCTGCTCCACACCGGGTTGCCCGTGATCGCGGGTTGCGGGTGTCGCTCCTGCTTGATGACGGTGTCCACGAAGGTATAGGCGGGCAAATCGTCCGGCAGCGGAAGGCTCAAGAGATCGCGCGCGCGCTTCGCCTTCGCGAGAAGGGATTCTGCCTGAAGCCTGAATTTTTCTTCTGGCGCGCGGCCGTCGTTGAGATACAGAAACCGTCGGATGCCCAGCTTCTGGAGACTCCTCCGCTTGATCCAGTCGTCTTCGGACCGGAGAATCCCCACCACATCGGCAGTGTTGTCCTTCAGGATAGCGTGCAGGAACATCCACAATCGCAACCAATGATTGGGATTGTCCCACAAACCCTCGACGACGACGATCTGCCTGGCCCCATGCGCGATCGGCGGCGGGTTTCGGCGATAATGCCGCTCAAGGGCAGACCGGTTTGCAAGATCCCGCAGCCATTCGATGCGGACACCGATCTTCTTAAAAAGGTTCGTCATAGGTGTTCAGGAATGAGATGTCGGAGGTTATAACTCTGTCCGGTGCTCGTAGACTTTCTCAAACGCCCGCACGACATCCTTCATATCTTTCAGGGTCGCCGGCGGCCTCATGAATTCGGTCCCAATGAGGTAACGCTCTTCGATCCGCTCCGTCACCGGGCAGATGCCTTTTCCATAATTGACGGTGCCTTTGTAGTGCGGGCACCGGAACGGACAGCCCGTGCTGCCGATTGCGGTCTGCTGCTGGTACATGGGCTGGAGGTAGAGTGGCGTGCCGTACCCGCTCGCTATCAACGGCCAGTCCCGATCTTCCGCTGTGGGCAGTTCGGCGCAGACCGCCTCGACAAAGCGCTCGCGGCTGACACCGACAACCGCTTCATCGAACAGAAACGATTGCACATAGTAGGCGTGTGTGCAGCCGGACCGGATGACCGGCGCCGTGATGCCGGGCAGAGCTCCAATATGCTTCGAGAGGTAATCGGCGTTCTTCACCCTCTGCTTCAGAAGGCGTGGCAGCTTGGCGAGTTGGGCAATTCCAATTGCCGCCTGGATTTCCGTCAATCGCAGGTTGAACCCGAACGTGTTGACGAGATCCTTCACTTCCTTCCCAGCCACCACCGCCTCGCCATGATTCCGGATAAGCTGCAGCCGTTCGGCAAAACGGTCGCTGTTCGTCGTGACGATGCCGCCCTCTCCCGTATGAATGTGCTTGTGATAGTTCAGGCTGAAGACCGTCATGTCGCTGATCGCCCCCACCTTACGACCTCGATAGATCGCCCCTGGCGCCTGGGCCGCATCTTCAATGACGACAAGGCCATGCCGGCGGGCGATATCCATGATGGGATCCAGGTCGGCTGGATGGCCGAACAGATCCACCGCGATAATGGCTTTGGTGCGCGGCGTGATCCGCTCCTTGATACTGGCAGGATCAATGCAGAAGATATCGGGCTGAATATCCGCAAACACGGGAACGGCGTGGTAGCCGATGACCGCTGTCGCCGTCGCCGACATCGTATACGGCGGTACCAGCACTTCGTCACCCGGTCCGATGCCGGCTGCGCCGATTGCCGCAAAGAGTCCAGACGTGTTCGAGTTCACGGACACCGCGTGCTTCGCGCCCACATAGTCCGCCCAGGCGCGTTCGAATGCCTGAACCTTCTCCCCGCCGTAGAAGTCCTTGTGCCAGACTCCCAAAAAACGCGACAGGACGCCGCTTTCGATGACCTTGATCGCAGCTTTCTTTTCTTCTTTCCCAATCGGATTATGGGCTGGGAACGGCTTTGTGCGGACCGGTTTTCCTCCCAGCAGCGCTAATGTCGGCACGTGTCTATTCCTCCCGCCATCATGATGCCAGTGAATGATGCGGTGCTTCGAGCCATCGCAAGACCTGCCAGCTGAATTCCTGGCTGTCCATTTCGCGTTTGGCCTGTGCCTTTGCCACATCAGGATCGGCAATCATGTCTGCCAACGTTTCCATCATCCGGACGAGCAACGGCTCGGCTTCCATCTGAAAACTCTTGAGCGGCGTCAGCACTTGAAATGAGGGATATAGGGGGTGAGGCCTGAGCTCGTTAATGTCCAGCATCTCGGGGCTGTGAGACAGTTCAATTTTGCCTTTCTCGCAGTATACCTGCATCTCCAGCGCATAGTAGGACTGGGCCGGTACATGGATGAACGACGTTGCGACGACTTCAGACTTCCGGCTGAACGTCAAATGCGCAACGTGGCCCTGACGGCTTTCCAACACCACATCCCATCCGCCTCCCCACCACGCATAAAACAGATCCAGCATGTGCACCGCGGAGTGTACAGCCTCGCCTGAATACACGAATGTTGCCGCGAGCGGATTTCCCAGGCGCCCCTGGGCGATGTGGTCCGACACCGCTGCGACACCCGAATGCCACCGACGGGGGAAGTCAACGAGCACGGGCACGCCGAGTCGGCTCGCTTCGCGTAGCAGCGCGGCCGCCTCCTCTCGCTCCAGCGCCAGTGGTTTTTCGGTCAGAATCGCTTTAGGTTTCCTGGCCAGCACATCGCGGAAATCTGCCGTATGCTGGACGTCCGGCGTGGCAATACACACCACGTCCCACGATTGATCGAGCCAGGTCATTCGGTCGCGCGGGCTTGCCGGACACCCCCATTTCCGTTCCGCCGCTTCAGCCCGCTTGGCATCGTGGTCGAAGAACCCGCTCAGCAGGAATGCCTTGGACGAACAGACGGCATGAGCCAAAGTCAGGACATGCTGATCGCCGGGCTTATCGAATCCCTGCGCCATCCTTCCAGCTCCTATGATGCCGACAAGGAACGGCTTGGTCACCGCGCGCATGACATCCTGACGGCCTGACACCGTTGCTGAAGATCCGAATGGGCTCTGACCCATCGAATGATGTCCGTCGCTCCATAGACCGGAGAAGTCACCGACAGTTCCTCATGCAACTGCTTGATCATCGTGTAATCCTCGGCATAATCCAGCGTGACTAAAAGCTCCTCCGCACCCGCGCACGAAGGATGGGCGATAAAGCGGGGGGTCCAGCGGCTGCCGCTTTCCGGCCGATAGAAACCGTACGAAACGTGCTCACGATCTTCGGGATCTATGGTCTCCGCGTCCAGTTGGTATAGTGCCTTGGCCCAAAACACTTGCACATCCAAACCGGCGGGTACGGAGCGGTGCGGGTCTGAATTGCTCACATAGGAATGACGATCTTTCGTTTTGAGAAATTCGCGGATCACCTCGCCGACGATCCGCGGATCAATCAGCGGACAGTCTCCCGTGACCTCGACACAGATGTCCGCTTGCGTGGTACGCAACGCATCGCAGATTCGACCCAGCACATCGTCCTCGCTTCCACGAAAGACGCTCACGCCCATCGCATGACCAAGCGCGACCACAGGGTCATCTGTAGAATTCTCCGTGGTCGCAAGCACGATTCCGTCCAGACAAGGCGCTCGCCGCAGTCGTTCGATAAGTATCTGGAGGAGCGGTTTCCCGCCCGCCGGCATGAGGACCTTGCCGGGCAGTCTGGTCGATGTCATTCGGGCTTCGATCGTGGCGACGCATTTCAATCCAGCATCGCCACTCATAAAGACGGCGCCCTTTTCTGCATCACGCCAGCGTTCACGGCCGCAACAGCCGGATTGGCACGGACGTAGGCCAGGAGTTCACGATATCCCACTGCCCGCTCTCCCAGATTCAGCTCTTCATACAGCCGGCGGACCATCGCCAGATCATCCGGCACATCCACCGTCCACCGTAGATCCGCGTTGTTCTCCGTGTCGGTCACCGAGCGGATGCTAAAGAGTTCAGGATGTTCGTTGAGAATGAAATAGGTGACGTGCTCACGCGCGGGCGACGACTGTGCGAGGCGGTCCAATCGTTCGAGTGTATCGGCATGCATGACCTCGGTATCCAGTCCCTGCGGATAGGTCCGCCGCACCACGTTCGAGGCATAATCGCACCGCTCCCGCTGCGCGACGAGCGCCTCGATCACACGGTCGCTCTCTTCCGGGTCAATCAACGGGCAGTCCGCCGTGACCCGGACCACCACATCGGCTTTGGCTTCGCGAGCGGCTCCAACGTAGCGGGCCAGCACATCCGATTCGCTCCCGCGAAACCAGCGCGCGCCTTCGGCTCCGGCCACCGCGACGACGGGATCGTCGGTGGCATTGGTGGTCGTCGCCACCACGATCTCATCCGCCTGCCTGCAGCGCGCCAGCCGGCGAAGT